>Ga0256914_1000066_pt1 | contig 98173 bp, 73 predicted proteins | sample HulkmetaG_FD_191571 | JGI IMG/M metagenome (GOLD analysis project Ga0256914, IMG submission 191571) | Hydrothermal chimney microbial communities from Main Endeavour vent field at the Juan de Fuca Ridge, Pacific Ocean - Hulk | ecosystem: Environmental > Aquatic > Marine > Hydrothermal vents ...
GTAGGTTCATTTGCGATCGATTATAAGGTATAAAACCCATGGAAATTTCCTGTTTTTATTGATCCATTTATCGCACATAATTTATAAATTTTACAAATTTTACTCAAACTGAATCTGCAACAGCCTCAAAGGGGGGCCTTTTGCGTGTGGCAGTTTGCAGCCCTGCGGGAAAAAGCCGGTTGCCGAGTGGTCCCGATTCATCGGGATGTATCGAGGCACCGGCGCTCTTTTCACCCTTTCCTTTTTCTTTTTTCATTTTTCCTTTTTCCTTTCCTTTGTGTCAATCTATGTGGATCAGTAGCTGGAAAAAATTGATCGGTTGATTGATTATTCTTTATTCAGTGAAGGATTATCGGTAAAATCAATGACTCAAAAACAGCAATACCTTTGGCAATAAAACCCTTATTAACATTCATTGTACCGCTTAATACCCTTGTTTTAACAAATCATCCGAAAAATTTGGCGCATTGTCAATCATTTTTTAAATTCGAAGTTTAGGAACTATACTCCTAAAATTTTGTACCATTGGACAAATTTCATCATCATAAGAGGAAGAGAAACGATTGACGGAAAAAGAATTAGTTGAACGAGCCAAACAGGGCGACAGGGCTGCACTGGCAACTCTGGTCAATCGATACAGCGAACGCATCTACAATTTGGTTTTACGCATTCTACGGCGTCGCGAAGACGCAGAAGACGTTTTGCAAGAGACCTTTCTTACGGTCATTGAAAAAATTCACACCTTTGATGGCCGGTCGTCTTTTTTTACCTGGATTTACCGCATAGCTACAAATGCGGCTTTAATGCGTTTACGCAAGAAAAAAGTGGTTTTTCAGGAATTGAATGATGATCCGGATTTCCAGGAAAGCGTTGAAAGCCGCGTGTTTGTGGATTGGAGTCAAGATCCGTCCATCGGCATTTACGATAACGAAGTGCGTAAAAAAATAGATGAAGCCATTAACAAACTTTCGGACATTTATCGTAGCGTCTTCATCCTGCGAGACATCGAAGGCTTGTCCATTAAAGAGACTAGTGAAATTTTGAATATTACCGAAGAAAACGTCAAAATACGCCTGCGCAGAGCCAGGCAATTTTTAAGAGATTATTTGTCGGATTATTTTGAAGAAAGGGCACGGAGTAAACATGCCTCTTCATCATAAGGAACGTATTAAGGAAATTTGCGAACTCATGGGGGAAGATTTGGACGCCCCTATGTGCCAGGAAGTTCTTGATCATTTAAAAACCTGCCCCACCTGCAAGGTTTATTTTGATACGGTCAAACGAACCATCTTTCTCTGCCGCGAAGCCGAATGTCCCGAGGAATTACCGGAAGATGTTAACAATCGCCTGCTTGAAGCCTTAAATTTAAAAGATTTGCAACAGCACAAAGAACTACCTTCACGTAAATAACCCGTCAACTTTTCGCTCTGCTCCTCTTCTCGTTATCTGCCGCTATCAGCAAATGTATCCTTTATTTTAAATCTGCATCAAAAACCAAAAGCAAATTTGAAAAATAATTCGGGAGGAAAATAGATGAAACCCATTGCTGTAAGCGCTCATGATTTTGAGCAAATAGTTCTGAAATCCGATATTCCTGTAATTGTAGATTTTTGGGCGCCTTGGTGTGCACCTTGTCGCATCATCGCGCCGGTACTGGAACAAATTGCCCGGGAATACGCCGGACGCGTTAAAGTTGTTAAACTTAATACAGATGAAAATCCGGAAATTGCCGCGCGCTACAATATTCGAGGCATACCTACGCTTTTGATCTTTAAAAATGGCGACGTGGTCGATCAGCTTGTGGGAGCTGTGCCCAAACACATGATCACCGGAAAACTGGATTATTACTCGGCAACCGTTAACACACTCAATTAGGCAGGGGAGGATAGATCAATGGCTTTTTTGCAAGAAAAAGACAAAGAATACATTCAGAAATTGTTTTCCGATTTGCAGGGAAATGTACGGCTTATCAACTTCAGCCAAGAAATTGAATGTCAGTACTGCCCCGAAACAAGACAAATTCTGGAAGAATTGGTGGAACTGAGCGACAAACTAAGTCTCGAACTTTATAATTTCATGACCAATAAAGACGTGGCGGAAAAATACCATGTCGATAAAGTACCGGCAACCATCATTGCCGGGGATAATGATTATGGAATTCGTTATTACGGAATTCCGTCCGGATACGAATTTTCCACCGTACTCGAAGACATTGTAGATGTCTCAAAAAGAGACTCGGGCCTAAGCTCGGAATCGCGTGAATTATTGAAACAAATTGATGCTCCGTTACGTTTACAGGTTTTTGTAACACCGACTTGTCCGTACTGTCCAAAAGCGGTGCACTTGGCTCATCGCATCGCCATCGAAAATCCGTTTGTTACGGCGGACATGGTAGAAGCCACGGAATTTCCCGAGCTTTCCATGCGTTACAATGTGCGTGGCGTACCCAGAACCATGATTGGTGATGATTATCATATTGAAGGTGCTTTGCCCGAAAACGCCTATATTAAACAAATTGTGGACTATTTTCAAGCATTAAAACAAAAACAATAAGAAGGGATCTTTTATGTCGAACAATGCAAACAGCAAACAATACCTTATCTACGGTGGTATTGTTGTCCTGATTATTGCCATTGCCTTGGTCATTTTCAGCGGAAACAAAACCGAATCCAAAGCTGAAACGCAAAACGTATCCACGCAACAGCAGCAACCCGTACAAAAAAGTGCGGCTGCTACGACTCCAGAAGACCAATATCCGGTAGCTCCGGATTTTGAGTTGCCCGATTTGAACGGAAAAAATATCAAATTAAGTGACTTTAAAGGCAAAGTTGTTTTTCTCAATTTTTGGGCAACCTGGTGCCCACCCTGTAAACGCGAAATTCCCGGATTTATCAATTTGGTAAAAAAATACGGCAAAGACGGTTTTATTGTTTTAGGTGTGGCCGTCGATCCGCGCGAATTTGACAAGGTAAAACCCTATGCCGAAAAAGTGGGCATTAACTATCCGATTGTTTATGACAAAAAGGGTGTATCTCAACTCTACGGTGGCATCCGCAGTATTCCGACAACATTTGTGATTAATCGTCAGGGTAAAGTAGTAGGTCAAATAGTCGGTTCCCGCCCAGAACAAACATTTGAAGGAATTATCAAACAGCTCCTTTAATTGCTATTTTTAAATTGGCGTTTTAAAGCGTTCTCTTTTCGGAGAGCGCTTTTTCTTTTTAGTGGCATTTATGCCCGTCCTTTGCTAATTTTGTATTTTTGTAATATGGTTTCATCGTTTAACAGAAAGCACCTTATGGATATTGAATTTCAAGAATACGATTTAAAAAACGGATTACATGTTATTTTACATCAGGAAAGTGATGTCCCGATCGTTTCGGTCAATTTATGGTACCGGGTGGGCTCAAGAAACGAACGGCCCGGCAAAACCGGATTCGCCCATCTGTTCGAACACATGATGTTTCAGGGAAGCCAGCACATCCCTCCTGAGATGCATTTTCAGCTCATCCAAAGCGTCGGCGGTACGTTGAACGGTTCCACTTTTTTTGATCGCACCAATTATTACGAAACCCTTCCTTCTCACTATTTGGAAATGGGGTTGTGGCTGGAATCGGATCGCATGGGCTACTTATTACCCGCTTTAAACGAAGAAAAATTTCGTACACAATTAGAAGTGGTAAAAAACGAACGGCGCCAACGTTACGAAAACCAACCGTACGGTTTATGGCTGGAAAAAATATTGGAATTAGCCTTCGAACCAGACTATCCCTACCATTGGCCTGTTATCGGTTATATGGCAGATTTGGAAAACGCCACATTGCAAGACATCAAAGATTTTTTCCGAACCTATTATGCTCCGAACAATGCCAGTTTGGCAATTAGCGGCGATTTTGATATTGATCGAGCCAGAGAGTTGATCGATTTGTATTTTTCACCTATCCCGCCCTATAAGAAAATCCCGAAAATTTCCGCTCGTTTTACACAATATAACAGCGGCGAAAAAAAAGCCATGGTAAAGGATAACGTTCATTTGCCACGCATGCACTGGGCCTACCACCTGCCAGGAATCGGAAGCGATGCAATCTACCCAGCCGATATTATTGCCGGTTTATTTAACGGGGGCAAAAGTTCGCGTTTATATCAAAAACTGATTTATCAGAAACAAATGGTCCAAGATATTCAAACCTTTATTCTACCTATGAGCGATACTTCTCTGCTGTTTATCGTGGCAACGCCTCGTCCGGAAGTAAAAATAGATACCTTGCAAAAAACAATCGAAGATGAGATACAACGCATTCAACAAGAAAAAGTGCCTTATGTCGAACTCGAACGGGTAAAAAATCAAATAATCGCCCACAAAATTCGCGACTTGCAATCCGTTTCGGTTCGTGCAGACATGCTTAATATGTTCCATACGTATTTTAAAGATACCGAACGCTTAAACCGTGATATCGATTTTTATTTACGGGTGGATCAGGAAACGATCCTGCAAACCGCAAGGCAATATTTAAATCCCGAAAATCGGGTTAATGTAGTTTTTGTACCGGAAACCAATCGATGAGGTAACGATGACCAGACATGAAATAGATAGAACTCAAATTCCGCAACCGGATACCCCTCGTCCGTTTCAATTTCCGCCGTTTATCCGTTCGGAAATAAAAAACGGTCTAAAAATAATCACAGCAACAAAATCCAATTTACCCTTGGTAAACGTACTGCTTTATATCAATGCTTCCCCGTTGGATGACCAGCGTGGTGCCGAAGGCGAATTAAACCTATTGGCCCAACTTCTATTGGAAGGCAGTAAAAACTTTACCGGTAAACAAATTGCAGACCAGTTTGAACGTTTAGGTGCCCAATACAATTCGCATGTGGCCTGGAATGGCTTTTTTGTGGAAATCAATGTATTGAAAGAGCATCTGGTCAGCGCTTTTTCGCTTATGAGCGAAGTAGTGCAAAACGCAATTTTGCCGGATAAGGAATTTGACCGATTGCGCGACGAAATAATGGTGGACCGCCTGCAAGTTTTGGACCTTGCCGGACGCCTGGCTAACGAACATCTTTTTCGGCAACTTTTTGCGGAACATCGTTACGCCTTACCCATTGAGGGCAACGAAGAAAGTCTACCGCAAATCAGGCTGCGTAATTTGCGCCGATTTTATCTGGACCACCTACCTTCCCGCTCGGCCTCTTTAATTTTTACTGGAGATATTTCACCGGAAGAGGCTTTTGCTGTGAGCAAAAACTATTTCGGCGAATGGGATGCCAAAATCATCCGTACGGAAGTAAGCGATGATTTTTTCCCTTCCATAAATCCGCCCATTGTTTTGGTTCATAAACCAGACGCCGCACAAACGGAAATCCGCCTTGGGCAATTTTTACCCGAACGCAAACATCCCGATTTTTACAAAATCAAATTAACTAATGAAATTTTAGGCGGCTATTTTCTATCGCGCTTGAATTTAAATCTGCGCGAAAAAAACGGTTTTACTTACAGCATTCATTCCAATTTGATCTATCGACCGGCCATTGGTATTCTTACCATCGGAGCGGCCATTCAAAACGAATACGTGGCTCCGGCCATTACCGAAATTTTTAATGAAATAGAACGTCTGCGATCCGAAAACGTAAATGACGAAGAACTACAAAATGCACGCGGATATTTGACCGGTGTATTTCCAAATGCCTTTGAAACCATCGACCAAATTAGCGATGCGCTGGCCAATATTATTACGTTCGATTTGCCGGATGATTATTATCGTACTTTTCGCGAAAAATTGGCCGAAATAAGCATAGAAGATATTCGCCAAACGGCAGCAAATTATTTACAGCCGGATGAAATGCAGGTTGTTCTGGTCGGAGACCGTGAAAAAATTCTGAAACAGCTCGAATCAAAGTTTGATGTTTTGGTTTTGGATGTAAAAGGCAATCCCATCGAATCCTAAACAAAGGAGACATTCTTGCAATCCGCTTCCGATCTGGAAAAAGCCCTGGCCATCGCTCTGAAAGCGCACAAAGGACAGGTAGACAAAAGTGGCCAGCCCTATATTTTACATCCGATTCGAATGATGATACAATTACAAGAAACTAAAGCAAAAGTAGTAGCCCTGCTGCACGATGTGATTGAAGATTCGGACATTACGCCAAATAAGCTCCGTCGGGAAGGATTTGATTCCGAAATTATCGAAGCCGTGGTTTGTTTGACCAAAAAAACGAAAGAAGATTACATCGAGTATATTTGGCGCGTCAAGAAAAATCATCTGGCACGAATTGTTAAATTGGCCGACCTTAAGGATAATCTGGATGCAAGTCGATTAAAACACATACTTCCTGAAGATTGTCAGCGGATGGAACGCTACCTAAAAGCAATAGAGTTGCTAAGCGAAAAATAATTCGTTGGAACGATTCGAACTTTCTGCTTTATTCAACCAGATTATGGCTTTTATCTATTGCGATTGAAAATAATTCCGTTTTAATTTTTTATTTCGGAAAAAATTAGTTTTTGTAAAGTCCGATTAAAAACCGTGGAGGATCGATGGACTTACCTTCCATAGTTTTTACGACTCGTGGTAATATTGAGCTACTCAGCCAAAACAAAATTGCTATTTTCGCCTCACGCAATACTCCCGAAATAATGTTGCCCGATATTCTAAACTTTTTTGATCGTTTGCGAAAATTGCCAATAGGATTATCAAGCGGATGGCATTCACCGGTAGAAAGGATGTTACTAAAACAAATAGAAATTACCCAACCGGCTAATGTATTGCATTATTTTGCCAGAGAATTGAACACAATAAAACCTACACTCCTTCAGCAACAAATGCTTGACGAAAAAAAATTACTCATAATTGCTCCGGTAACAGAAAGTAAACGTGCGAATAAAAAATTAATCCGGCAAAGAGACATGTTGCTATTGTCGCAAAATAAAAAAATATGCTTTTTATATATTTCCAAAGGGGGAAGGCTCGAAACTTATTTTAACCTATTGCTAAATTCAGGACGTTCCGTCTTTATAATGGAACATCCTTTAAATAAAGATTATTATGGCAATGATGTAGTCATTTTAAATTCTGAAAATTTTGATCTTCTATTCACGGGTTAATGGTATCTCTTTTTAAACCTTGAACACTTATTTGGTATTACCGCAGGAATTTCAAATCATCCATTTGTAGTATCTCTTTATTGCTTTTTTTCTAATGGTTCTTTCTTTCCCTGTAACACAAAATGACTTTAAATCAAAAAACAAATATTGCCCCCGTACAGCCTTCACACTCCTTTAAAAAATGTTTTATGAACTTCCAACTTTCTCAATTCATTTATTTTCTACAAATTTAAATCGACTTATAAACCGGTTCGAATTAAGATTTGAAACGTCCGTTATTCTTTTTTAGATTTTGCATTTATTAATACGAGGTTTTTCCGTGAAAGAAATTCTAGTAGCGACGGGCAATCCCCATAAACTTCAAGAGATCAGGGAAATATTAGCAGATTTACCAATTCAATTAAAAGGAATCTTCGATTTGCCCGATCAACTTGAAGTAGATGAGACAGGAAGTACATTTGCAGAAAATGCTGCTATTAAGGCCCGTACTTATTTTAACATGACCGGTCTTCCAACTTTAGCCGATGATTCGGGATTACAAGTACCTGCTTTGAACAATGAACCCGGAATTCGTTCCGCTCGCTTTGCTGGCAAAAATGCTAATTATAATCAAAACAACGCATTACTATTAAAAAAAATGCGTTTTTTTACCGAAAAACAAAGAAAAGCCCGTTTTGTTTGTACGGTTTGTTTTAAAACCAAAGAAAACGAGTGGTTTTTTGAAGGAATTACCGAAGGATTTATTTTATCCGAATTAAAAGGGGATGGAGGGTTTGGTTACGACCCGCTATTCTGGGTACCTGAGTTAGGTAAAACGTATGCTCAGTTAAGCCATGAAGAAAAAAACAAAATAAGTCATCGGGCCAAAGCATTGGATAAGTTTAAAAAATTTCTTATCGAATATGTAAAAAAAATTGACAACGACTAACTGATCTCTTAAATTTGTGAGCTCTAAATTAATAGAGCAACGGAAAAGCCCGTTCGGGGCGTAGCGCAGTCTGGTTAGCGCACCTGCCTTGGGAGCAGGGGGTCGGAGGTTCAAATCCTCTCGCCCCGACTTCGTTGCGCCCTTAGCTCAGTTGGATAGAGCAACTGCCTTCTAAGCAGTGGGTCGGAGGTTCGAATCCTCCAGGGCGTACATGTGATGGTGAGTGTAGCTCAGTTTGGTTAGAGCACCAGATTGTGGCTCTGGGGGTCGTGGGTTCAAGTCCCATCACTCACCCACTTTTTTGAAATAAATTTACGGTAACTGCGCAACGAAGTAACTGCTCCCGGCTTTGTAACGGTATAAAAGAACCATTACGAAGTCTCAAGCGCATTAAAATCTCCCATCGTTTTGATACCCATTATAGTGGCTTTCGTAAAGCGGGGGGGAGATAAATTGAAATAGAAGTTTGATTAATGCTCCCATCGTCTAGAGGCCTAGGACACCGCCCTTTCACGGCGGCGACAGGGGTTCGAATCCCCTTGGGAGTACCTATCAAGGAAGAGCCTGCAAAAAGCAGGCTCTTTTTATTTGGATTAAAATGGAATACTATGTCTACTTGCTAATGTCCATTAAAAATGGAACATTTTACATCGGACAGACCAACGACCTTTTGACGCGATTCGAATACCACAACTCCGGCCGATCGGATTACACTAAAAATAAAGGCCCATGGGTGTTGGTCGGCTTTAAGCGTTGCCTCACTCGCAGCTCGGCCATGAAAGAAGAAAACCGCTTGAAAAAGCTGAAAAACAAATACCGGCTCTTGGAAGAGTTCGGTCTGATTCCCGAAGATTTTACTCGATTTTGGCAATAAGCTTAACAGGCATAGGACATCCCGACGCGTCGGGACGACAGGGGTTCGAATCCCCTTGGGAGTACCTATCAAGGAAGAGCCTGCAAAAAGCAGGCTCTTTTTATTTGGATTAAAATGGAATACTATGTCTACTTGCTAATGTCCATTAAAAATGGAACATTTTACATCGGACAGACCAACGACCTTTTGACGCGATTCGAATACCACAACTCCGGCCGATCGGATTACACTAAAAATAAAGGCCCATGGGTGTTGGTCGGCTTTAAGCGTTGCCTCACTCGCAGCTCGGCCATGAAAGAAGAAAACCGCTTGAAAAAGCTGAAAAACAAATACCGGCTCTTGGAAGAGTTCGGTCTGATTCCCGAAGATTTTACTCGATTTTGGCAATAAGCTTAACAGGCATAGGACATCCCGACGCGTCGGGACGACAGGGGTTCGAATCCCCTTGGGAGTACCTATCAAGGAAGAGCCTGCAAAAAGCAGGCTCTTTTTATTTGGATTAAAATACCATTGCTATGCTTTCGCATTCTATTCTGAAAAAGCCATATTCTTTATCTTGGGCAAACATTTACCGACGAATTTCTCTGAAACGGATCGCTTTTTTCGTTATATTCCGGTTAACATATTAAACAGGAGTAGGCATGCGGGCAAAAGCACGGGCACATTCCAATATCGCTTTAATCAAATATTGGGGCAAACGCGACCCCAAATTAAACATTCCGGCCGTGGGTTCCATTTCGCTTACGCTGGATGCCTTGTGGACGGAAACCGAAATTGTGTTTGACAAAGCACTACGAGAAGACGAACTTATTCTCGATAATCGCCGGGCCAGCCATAACGAAGTCAAAAGAACCGGCGCCTTTTTAGACCTGCTGCGCAAACGAGCCCAAACCACACTCAAGGCACATATCATCAGCAGTAACAATTTCCCGACGGCTGCAGGACTGGCATCCTCCGCATCCGGATTTGCTGCCTTAACATTGGCCGCAGCACGGGCACTGCAACTCAACCTTTCCGACAAGGACCTTTCTGTCTTGGCGCGTCAGGGATCCGGTTCAGCAGCTCGATCCGTTTTCGGAGGATTCGTTGAGATGCTGTCCGGAAAGGCGCAAGACGGACACGATTCCTACGCACGTCCGATTGCTCCGGCCAATTTCTGGGATATTCGTCTGCTTATCGGCATCACTTCCTTTCAGCCAAAAAAAACCGGTTCCACCGAAGGGATGGAGCTATCCCGAAAAACATCACCCTATTATCAGGCTTGGATCGCTACGCAAACCCAAGATTTGCACCGCATGCGTCTGGCCATATTGCAAAAAGATTTTACACAACTGGGCGAATTAAGTGAACACAGTTGTTTAAAAATGCACGCCGTGGCCCTAAGCAGCAATCCTGGCATTTTGTATTGGAACGCCATTACGGTTGATGCCATGCACGCCGTTCGAGAATTGCGCCAAAAGGGAGTTCAGGCCTATTTTACCATCGATGCCGGACCACAAATTAAAGTATTGTGTTTACCCAAAGACGAAATACGTGTCCGGGACATGCTTCGCTCCATTAACGGCATCGAACGCATTATAGTTAACAAGCCAGGCCCGGCAGCATACATTACGGAGGCCGATTCATGATTCGAGTAACGGCACCCGGCAAAATGATTCTGTTGGGCGAATACGCGGTTCTGGACGGTGCACCCGCTTTAGTTTGCGCCGTAAACAAGCGAGCGGTGGTTACTCTGGAGCCCCTGCAAGGAATGGAATTCAAATTTTCCGCTCCTTCTTTGGGCTTGTCGGAATTACCTTTCGTTGTTACTCCCCGATATCATGTGCGGTTCGATCCTTCTTTAAATCCCTTATTATTCAAGCGGCTCGACCTGTTTTCGAAAATTTTCGAATATGCTTTTCAGCAGTTAAAGCCACAACGTCCAAATGGATGGCATATTCATATTAATACAGATGATTTTTATTCACAGGCTTTACATACCAAATTCGGTTTCGGTTCCAGCGCGGCACTGTGTGTGGCCTTAATTACCGCCATGGCCAAAGCTTTTGGCCGGAATTTAAACAACGCCGCCCTCTTCCGGCTTGCCTTAAACGCCCATCATTACGCCCAAGGGAAAATCGGCAGCGGTATTGACATTGCGGCCAGCTTTTTCGGCGGATATTTGATTTATCGGCGTGTTTTTCAGAATGATCCTGCAGACAAAATACCCGAAAAAATCTCACATTGTAACGGTCTTAGTTTCAAACCCATTTTTACCGGACGCAGCGCGTCCACCCGTAAGCTGGTTAAAGGCGTTAAACAACTCAAAGAGCGTTTTCCGCAAATGTACTCGGAAATTATGGAACGCTTGAAACAAATTACCGTCCAAGGAAGTCTTCATTTTAAAGAACAAAACGTAGGCCTGTTTCTCGAAGACGTGCGCTCCTTTTATTTTGCCTTAAAGGAACTGGGTGACCGGAGTGCCATGCCTATTATCTCCGAAACACATCAACAGCTATTTACGCTGGCACAGGAAGAAGGCGTGGTATACAAACCTTCGGGAGCGGGCAGTGGTGACATCGGAATTTTATTTTCCGATGATGCCCAACGGCTGGCAAAAGCTGAAGAAAAAGCCAAAACTTCCGGTTATTTGCCGTTGCTTATTAACGTGGAAGAACAGGGCGTACATGCCTATCACGGACAAAAATAGTTTTAAATTTACGATAGAATTTATTAGATTGTGAAACGAAAATCGTATTATCTGTTAAACATCATTGCTAATCGCACAAAAGTAGTGTTTCCGAAGGCGTTAACGCTTAATGCATCGGAAACCACACGAATGCAAATTTTTAATCGTTTAAATGGGAAATAGAGTTATGGCCAGTTCGAGAATTGCCAATTTTTACAAGTTAAGCATTCAGGAACGCCTGAAGCTTTTACACGAACGTCGCATTTTAAATGAGGCCGATTACACGTTGCTCAAAAACGGCAACCATCTGCTACGCAGCGAAGAATCGGATCGCATGATCGAGAATGTTATCGGTGTATTTGGTTTGCCCATGGGCTTGGGACTTAATTTTTTAATTGACGCTAAAGATTACATCGTACCCATGGTTGTTGAAGAACCGTCCATAGTGGCGGCAGTTAGTTCGGCAGCCAAAGTGATTCGGAATGCCGGTGGCTTCGAGAGCGATTACACCGGCCCGATTTTGATCGGTCAGGTACAGGTGGTTAACGTAAACAATCCTTCGGCAGCTAAACAAGCTATTTTGCAAAATAAAGAAGAAATCATCAATTTGGCCAACAGCCTGCACCCTAAAATGGTTGCACGTGGCGGCGGGGCCATTGATCTGGAAGTACGCATTCTGTCTCGCGCTTCGCACCGCGGCGATATGGTTGTGGTCCATCTTTTGGTTGATACGCGCGACGCCATGGGTGCCAACTTGGTTAACAGCATGTGCGAAGGCATTGCCTCTTTAATCGAAAAAATTACCGGCGGTGAAGTTTTTCTGCGTATTTTGTCTAATTTAGCCGATCGGTCTCTGGCCCGAGCCCGCTGCCGCATTCCGGTCAAACATTTGGAAGGCAAAGGGTACACCGGCGAAGAAGTGCGCGACGGCATTATTCTCGCTTACGAATTTGCCGCCGCCGACCCTTATCGCGCCACCACGCACAACAAGGGAATTATGAACGGCATCGATCCGGTGGTCATAGCCACCGGAAATGATTGGCGCGCCGTGGAAGCTGCCGCCCATGCATACGCCTCCCGCGGCGGACGTTACACCTCGCTTACACGCTGGGAAAAAGCGGAGAATGGCGATTTGCTTGGTTTTATCGAACTGCCGATTCGCGTAGGTACTGTCGGCGGACCCGTGGAAAGCAACCCCACTGTAGCTATTGCTTACCACATCCTTAACGTTGAATCGGCCGGTGAATTGGCCCGGGTTTTGGCTGCTGTGGGCCTGGCACAAAATTTTTCTGCCTTGCGTGCGCTAGCAACGGAAGGCATTCAACGCGGCCACATGAGTTTGCATGCGCGCAGCGTGGCTATGGCTGCCGGTGCATCGCCCGAAATTTTCGAAACCGTCGTGGAAAAACTAATTGAATCCAACGAAATTAAAATCTGGAAAGCAAAAGAAATTATCGATGAACTGGCCTCCAAAGAAGAAGCACCCAAAGCCGATTTGTACCTGAGTGCCAAACGCGATAAAATCCCGACCGGGCACGGCAAAGTTATTTTACTCGGAGAGCATGCCGTTGTTTACGGTGCCCATGCCATTGCAGCGCCCATTCCATTGGCCATGCAAGCCGTTGTTTCCGATACCGAAGCCGAAGGCATTCATTTGCTTATTTCGCGCTGGGGTGTAGAGGAACGCTTGCAAAAAGGCAAAGAATACAAACATTCCATTTTTAAGTCGTTACATTTGATTTTGCACGAATTGGGTCTGGAAAAAGAAAATATTAAAATCGAAGTATTTCCGCACGTGCCGCGTGCCATGGGCTTGGGCGGATCGGCCTCGTTGGCTGTTGCCATCATTCGCGCCCTGTCCCAACGTTTTGGCCTTAACCTTTCGAACAGCGAAATTTCGGAACTAGCTTTTAAATCTGAACAAATCGTACACGGAACGGCCTCCGGCATTGACAATACGCTTGCCACTTACGGAAAATTTTTACTGTATCGCAAAGGAAATCCGCCGCTAATCAGCGATATAAAAGTACCCCATCCCATTCGTATTGTAATCGGGCTTACTTGGACCGAAAGTCTTACCGCCAAAATGGTAAGCCGCGTACGCCAAGCTTGGCAAAGTAACAAGCGATTGTACAACCACATTTTTAATGAAATCGACAAACTGGTTTTATTGGCGGTTAAGGCTATCGAGCGGCATGATCTTACCCAACTGGGGCAGTTAATGAACATAAATCAGGGTTTACTAAACGCACTACAGGTTTCTGGACGCGAAATAGAAGAATTGGTAGAAATTGCCCGTAACCACGGGGCTTTGGGCGCCAAACTTACCGGCGGCGGGGGCGGCGGTGCCGTTATTGCCCTTTGCCCAGACAATGCCGAAGAAGTGGCAACGGCCATCATAAATGCTGGCTACAGGGCCTATATTACGGATTTAAAATAAATCAAACCGGCAATAACCGTCCATAAGCTCGCAAAAACAGTCGATTTGCAAAATAGAAACTAAAAAATAGAGGGGTACATGCACAACGACAAAATTGTTTCGTTTGACGACGAAAAGCTGATATTGGTCGATCCCGAAGATCATGTAATCGGCTACGAAAATAAAGATGTCTGCCATCAAGGCGAAGGAATTTTGCACCGCGCTTTTTCTATTTTTATTTTCAATGACAAGCTGGAACTCCTGTTGCAGCAGCGCAGCAAAGATAAAAAACTTTGGGGGTTGTATTGGTCTAATACCTGTTGCAGCCACCCCCGTAAAGGCGAAACCTACGAACAGGCTACGCTACGTCGGCTTAAAGAGGAACTGGGCTTTGAGGCGCCGTTAACATTTCTGTTCAAATTTCAATATCAGGCGCGCTTCGGAGAAATCGGTTCGGAAAACGAAGTATGTTCGGTTTACGTGGGCAAAAGTAACCAATTGCCCAGCCCAAATCCCAATGAAATAGCGGATTGGAAATATATTTCGGTCGAGCAACTGGAAAACGAAATGAAAGCCCGTCCGGATCGATTTACACCGTGGTTCAAAATGGAATGGCAGCGCATTCGTAACGAATATTGGGAAACCATTAAAAAATTGTAATCGTCCTTGCTCTTTTGGCGCTCCCTGCGAATGCAAAGCGTTTTAACTTCCAATGAAACGGTACTTTTTTCGGCTTAAAACTAATGCAAAATTTAATCTAAAAATACACGGTTATCGATCGAAAATTAATGGACAAAGTGTTCATTAAAAAGGAACAGACCAATGCAATCGCATCCGATTAAAAACGTCGGCTTTATTTCCACACGGATTGCCGGTACCGACGGTGTATCCTTGGAAATCAACAAATGGGCGGAAATTCTGGAACGCAATCGTTACGATTGTTTTTATTTTGCCGGGCAACTGTCCAAGCCCAAATCACGCTCCCTTCTTTCGGAACTGGCTTTTTTCGAACATCCCGAAATTTTGGAAATTACCGAAGCCCTTTTTGGCAAACGCAAACGTTCGACCGAGTTGACGGAAAAAATCCAAAAAATCAAACAAAAACTTAAAGAAGACATTTACCGCTTTCTGAAAAAATACGATATCGATTTGATTATTCCGGAAAACGCATTAACCATTCCCATGAACATTCCTCTGGGCTTGGCCATTACGGAAGTAATCAACGAAACGGCCATTCCTACCATTGCCCATCATCATGATTTTTACTGGGAGCGTGACCGATATTTGGTAAATGCCGGACAGGATTATTTGAATATGGCCTTTCCGGCCGATCATCCTTCCATCCGTCATGTGGTTATTAATTCCATCGCTTCAAAAGAATTGAGCTACCGTACCGGCATTTCCAATACCATTATTCCCAACGTGCTCGACTTCGAGCAAGAGCCCGATCTTATTGAAAAAGAACATTGCAAATTGCGCAAAATAATTGGCCTTGCCCAAAACGAATACTTCATTTTGCAACCCACGCGTATTGTGCCGCGCAAATGGATTGAACGTTCTATTGAAATTGTCAATTACATGAACCTGAAAAATCCGACTTTGATTATCTCCCACTCTTCCGGTGACGAAGGCAACGAGTATTATCGCAAAATTGTCGAATATGCCGAAAAACTAAACGTACGTTTGATTTTAATCGATCATTTAGTTGGCGATACCAAAAAAGGCGACGGAAAAGAATTCACCGTTGCCGATGCCTACCAGTGTGCCGATTTAGTCACCTATCCCAGCGGTTACGAAGGATTTGGCAATGCCTTTTTGGAGGCCATTTATTACCAAAAGCCCATTGTGGTTAACCGCTATTCTATTTACAAGGTGGATATTGAACCCAAGGGATTCGATGTGATTACCATTGACGGTTTTGCCACCAAAAAGTGCATCACCAAAATCAAACGGGTTTTACACAACGAAGAAATGCGCGAGCGCATGGTTAAACGCAACTTTGAATTGGGAAAACGCTATTTTTCTTACGAAGTAGCCGAACAAAAGCTCTTATACTTAATTAGCACTTTGGAGGAATAGGAACTCCCGTATGCGTCATAACATTGCTTTATTGCACTATTCCTGCCCGCCGGTCGTCGGAGGTGTGGAAGAAATTATCCGCCAACAAGCTTCGCTTTTTTACCGCTACCACCATCCGGTAAAAATCTTAGCCGGAATGGGCGATTACTTTCAGAACGGAATCGAAATTGAAATTCATCCCCTCTTTTCATCCAGACATAACGAAATAGCTAAATTGCAAAAAGATCCGATAAAACATCGGGAAAATTTGCATACCTACGAAGAAACGATTTTTGAGATTCTAAAAGAAAGTTTACATGATTTCGACATTTTAATCGCCCACAATGTGCTTTCCATGCCCTACAATTTACCTTTGACCAAAGCGCTGCATCGTTTGGCCGACAACCGTTTGATATCTGTCATTAATTGGAATCACGATTCCCCTTATTTTTACCCAAATTACCCTACGGAACTAGACACAGAGCCCTACCAAATTCTAAAAGTTTTTAATCCCAACATAAATTACGTAACCATTTCCGAAAGCCGTGCGGAAGAGTTTAGCCGTTTGTACAAAACCCCGAAAGAGGCCATTAACGTAATTCCTAACGGCGTGGATCCTATCCGTTTTTTCCGTCTGGATGCCCAAACCATTCGCCTGATTAAAGAGGAAAATTTGTTTCAGGCCGATTTGATTTTAGCCCAGCCTTCGCGCTTGCATCCGCGCAAAAACATCGAACTTTCCGTCGAAGTGTTGCATGCGTTACAAAAAAAGGGGAAAAGGGCCAAATTGCTGTTAACCGGAGCCTTTGATCCTCATGAACATAAAACCGTGCAGTATTTTAACAAACTCATCCGCATGGCCGAAGATTTAAACGTACGCCACGATTTGATTATGGCTGCCGACTACACCTTTAAAAGTGGTGAAAAACTACCGGCCAGTCGGGTTATCATGCACGATTTGTACCTGATTTCTGATATCCTTTTTTTACCCAGTAAACAGGAAGGCTTCGGAATTCCCTTACTTGAGGCCGGTATGATAAAATTACCCATTGCCTGTTCGAATATTCCGCCGTTCCGTTCTATTGCCGGCGATCATGTATTGTATTTTGAGCTCGACGAACCGGCCGAAAAAATCGCGCAAAAAATTTTATCTTTTCTGGAAACACAAGGTGCGGCTCGGTGGTTTCGCAAGGTTATGAATCAATATGTTTGGGATAACATTTACCACAGAAACTTACTTCCTTTATTAAACAAAGTAATCGAAAAATGAAAATTTTAATACCCAAAAGTAACCGCTTACTCAAAATCGTTTTGGCAATTAGCGTGGTGCTTATTTTAGTTAATTGCAGCAATTTCGACGAACCCTCGGTAAAAAAAAGCCTTTCCAAACCCAAAGCCGCAGGTAACATTTATTTTAGCATATCTGGGACGGATTCCATTTTTTATCTGGATGCCGACGATCGTTCTTTTAAAAGCTTACCTATTACGCTTCATCAAATGTGGGATTTCGATATTTCGCAGGACGGCAATTGGCTTTTAGTGGCGCAAGGTTCCCAAATGGATCGGTACAATTTATTAAAACTCAGACACGATTACAGCCGAACGTTAAAATTTCAGCCGCGCGGACGCATAAGCTGCAACAAAGACGGTCGCGTTATTATTTACGAAACGGAATATCATGCCACCAGACGTTTGGCCGTGTTGTACATAGAAACCGGGGATAATTTTGTTTTAAACAGTGCCAATAACGGCGCAGCATACGCCCCGTTAATCGCCTTTTCCGGGCAGGAATATGCATGGACTCAATACGATGGGTTGTATTACGGACGTTTAAACCAAACACAACCGGTGCGCATTGCCAATCAACCGGTCGAACCCGAAGATTTTTCACCTTCAGGCCTGTATTTGACAGCCGACGGTAAAATTTTCGACCTTCGGGCATTTAGCCAATATCCCGGTAAACAAGGCGGGCGTTTGCGTTTTATTGACGATTATTTTTTGGTTCAACAAAAACCAACTGATAGCGATTCCCTGCAAAAAATCAATATTTCCGGAACCGAACGCACCTTTTTGTTCCGTACCGGGCAACCGATTATCGATTTTAGAATTGCAGACGGTCAACGTTTTGTGGTATCCGTTTCCGCTGCAGCCGACGCCGAGACCCTATTCTTTTTTATTTACGATTTTGTGGATTTGCAAAAAGAATTCAGCCTTAGTTTCCCCACCGGACGTCAGACTAAACTAAAAAAGCTTATCTGGCCCGTACGTCCGTCTTCTTTAACGCAGCACGACTAATTTTTCGATTTTTTCCTTTTTGTTTTTCCCGTCCTTTAAAATAATTTTGTACAAATAAACTCCGTTGGCCACCTCGTCACCATCGCGATCGGTACCATCCCAGGTAATTTCATCGTTGTAGCCTACGTTGCTTATGCCATATAATTCCTGAATAAGACGTCCGGTAACCGTATAAATTTTTATGGTAACATCTGCACCTTCAACATTTGTCTGAAACGTAAATTTTGTCGATCGCTTAAACGGATTGGGATAATTGACCACTTCGGTAAGCAACATTGCCGACGATTGGGCTACCTTCACCTGCACATCGGTGGAGCTTAAATTATTCAAATTATCAAAAGCCTGAATTCTAATTTCGTGTTCACCCTCTTTCAACTGGCTTAACGGATATTCGATTTTGCCTTTTTGAAACGAATTTTTATCATAGGCAAAAAATCCCGAAATATCCCGCGGAGGATTGTCATCAATCTGCAACGAAATATTATGCCCGGTTTCACCCGTAATATTAATTCCGTGCTCATCATATAATTCGACAATCAAAACGGTGTTTTCAGGAATTATGTCACCGGGTGTAAAATTCTCCTGATCCTTAAAATACACATCTATTTCGGGCCCTTGCGCATCGTTTACATTGGTCTCGGAACCGTTAATTAACAAATGGTCGTTGTAGCCCATAGCGTTGTTATTGGTCGCAGGATTGTAAGCGTATAACGTAATGCGGCCTGTCGGTTTGTTAACATAGCGAATGGACTTGGGAACAATAAAACTACCGGTCATTACCCCGTTTTCCACATCTACCTCGCCTTTAAAAATCCGTGGACCGGTCAATTTAATCAAATTGAATCCGGAACCGGTTTTAACAGAATCGTAAGAAGCATCGTGAGCAATAAGAACCGCACTACCATTAAAATCGGTATAGGGGGAATTGCCCCGAAGCACTTCTCCGCTAACCGTTACTTTACTTAATGCTTTTAAGGTATCAGGGGGATCAATTTTAGTTATACGAATTTTTTCGCGGGCATCGATTAGGTGCATGGCCGGGTCGGCAAAGAGAATATATTTTTGGTCATTAATACTGGAGCCGCCGGATTCCATAACCGCCTGCAACTTCGCTTGGCCTAACTCGATGCTCGGCCCGCCATCGGGAAACAGGCGCTTAAAAAAGCCATAAGTCAAACTAAAATTTGCCGGAGAATAGGCCAAACGCGTGGAGGCCATGGCACCGATTATTCCGCGGTTTTCCATCCAAATTAACGCTTCGGTAAAACTGGGTTCATTCGGATCGTCAAATTTACCGAAATCGCAAGTGGCGGCAATCAAAAAGCACAGCCGCCCTTCATTCTCAATGCGCGGATAATCGCGATCCATAACCAAAACGCCCTCATGGGCCCATTGTGTGGGACTGCCGTGCCCGATGTAATTGACAATCAACGTTCCCTGATTCCAATAATCGATTAAGGCATTGTTGGCTTCCGGTTTAATCCGTGTAAAACCGCCAGGAACCGAAGGATAAAGCGAAAGATAAACGCGATTAATGGTAAATTTACGCAAATTGGGCATTTCTGCAATCTGCTCGCTGTCATTCTGATGGACCCATTCGTTGGTCACCCCGGGGCGGTACTGGTCGTCGGCCACAAGCGTAATATTGGTCTGCCAACCGTCTTGTTGCGAATTGTGAAAATAATCCTTGATCTTTTTTACGACTCTTTGGCAATCCAACACGCTTTCCACTGGAATACGACCGTTGGCAATATCCGGCGTAAAAGTCGAAAAGCTGCCGCCCGACGTATAGTTAACATCAACCAAATAATCGTCGGTACACCGGCTGTTAATTTCATTCGGACTGTAAATTTCCCAGGTTGGCACGCGCAAGGTGTCCGGCAAATTGATGTTGCGATAATCGTAATGGGCATCACCGAAAAATAAAACGTAACTCGGCGCCGGTGCGCTCCACTGGTAATAGGCATAACGCAAAAAATTACGCAATGCGGTGGGATCAGGCACGCCTCCGTTAAAATAAAAATAGATATCTTCCATACAAACCACTTTGGTCGTCATTTTATCTTCATGCATTTGCGCAATTTCGCGGGCATAGGGCAAAAAACTTTTATGGGTAATTACCAGGTAATCGGCCTGATTATCACCACTTAACAATTCTTCGCGCGGGGTAAACGATTTTACCTGGGCAACCGTTTTGATTTCGGGTGAGGTCAAACTGGTCACCAAAATACGTCGTTCGTGCGGGGCCGGTTTTAAGGCAAAGCTCAGTTTACCGCCTTCGGCGCGTAAATTTTTGGCTAAAATTTGCGGCGCATTACCACGGGTAATATCAAAAACGTAAAAATCGCTGCGATTGCTTAATCCACTAATTGTATAATTGACGGCCTGATTTTGTGCCGCCGCATAAAACATAAGCTGATCGCCCTGTGCTTCAAATCCGCGAGGATAATAAAATTCAAAATAATCCAAATACACACTGCATCCGTCGCGGTTGCCCGAATACTGAATATCAAGCGTATTTTTACCTGCCTTGAGCCAATTAACATTGGGAATATCGGAGCGGAATTGAATGCGGCTGCTGTTATTAAACCCTACATCGTTAAAAATGATATTATTGTTCAAGGCAATTTTAAAATCGTAGCGGTAACTAATGTATTGATCGGTCCAATGAATGCCCGACCCGCCTTTGAATTGAATGACAAATCGGGGCACGGCGTCGGTGGCATCGGTTTTAACCTTAAGATCCACATCTTGAGAAAGGCTACCCGAAAGACCAAAAAAGCGGTAACCATACCAATCGGGCCCGGAGGCCAGCAAATTGTACAAATCCTGTTCAAAATGATAGCGATCCATAAAATACGTTGCCTGGCTATTAGCGCTTGCCGCCAATGATAATTCTTCCATGCGTAAGCCTTTGGAATCCGGTTGTAAATTCAACCAATAATAATCTTCTTTGGCAAATCTGTGTTCTTGGTATTTAAATGTTTTACTGCTCTCATCGTAAAACCAACCGTTAACGTTTTTTCCGTAAAACAGCAAATAATCATTCCCGTCAAACAGATTGTTTTGATTAACATCAAATATCAAAACCGGAATTTGCTCGGTAAACAACGGATTGTATTGTGAGGCATTGGTATTATAACTCAACTCGTGGCCTCCGTTGCCAAACAATTTAACCTGATCCAAGGAAATGTTATTCAAATTAATGCCAGCGCTCTCCAACATGGCAGCCGTCACTTTGTAAAGCCCGTCTTTTTTTACTGTAATGCGATAGTAAGGCCCAGACGGTAATTGCGCCGCTTTTTTAAGTAATGGCTTTCTGGGCACACGCCAGCTTTTGGCCTGATCAAAATTCAAAATAGCCGCGCGTGCCACCTCGTCCAACAATTCTTTACGCGCCAAAGGTTGTCCGCTTACCGGTTCCCCTTTAAAAGTCACCTGAAGGCGTACGTAATCGTAAACGGTTAGTTTTTGATCGCGCGCGTTAAATTGGACCGGACTGATGCGAATACTTTGCACGGGCAAATCGCGAAATAGCGCAGGTGAATTTGTGGTAACCACGGCTTGCGGAAAAGGCACGGCACTCTGATAAACGGAATCGGTAAAAACATATTTTTCTTGACTAATACCCGTACGATCCTTGTAAACAAACGGAACCGGAGCCAACACCACATTCTGAACGGTATGGGCACGAATATCCAGTACGTTCACCCGAGCTTGTTGCAAAGAGGGCAAACCAATGGTTAAAATTCGATATGGAATATCCGGTAAACCGGGCCGATTGCGCGCTACGGCATTTTCGAAGGAAACGGTTTGCACGGTACGGTTATATATTTTTTGCGTTTGCAAGCGAAAATTTTTGGGTCTCCATTCCAAAATTATTTTTCGATTATCCTGATGCACAATTTTAACATCTGTAAAAGTCGATCGAGCCGATAGGCTTACGGTCTGCAAAACAAATCCTGCAATCAATAATATTTTAAAGAAAGACATACGCATTATATTACCCTTTTTTGGTTAGTCGCAGATTGCAATTTAGAGACTCAGCTCTTTTTTAGCAATAGAAAAAAATAGTAGTAAAACGCAGGCAGTCAAATTTCTTTTCACGTGTTTACCGTTTTTAAGTTCATTTGACTTTAATGCGTTTTTCCCACAATTTTAAAATTGCGGTTTAATACGGAGGATTCGAACATGTCTGCTTTGGATTTTTGGGGATTAATTTTGTCTTATGTGTACGCATTTGCTTTGCTCATTATCATTGAGCAAATTGCAAAAAAGGTAAAATGGCCTAATTTTATCACCCGCAAACTGATCCATATCGGCGCAGGTATGTGGACCTGGGCCATTTTGTTTTTGTTTGATCATTGGTACATCGGCATTATTCCTTTTGCCAGTTTTATCATTTTGAACTACATTTTCTACCGGCAACAAACATTTAAAGCCATGGACGATGAAAAAGAAAGTCCGGGAACCGTTTACTTTGCCATTTCCATTACCGTTTTGTTTTTACTCGGCTGGAGAAATACGGCTGCCGATAAGCTTTATTTGGTTTTACCGCCCCTAATGGCTATGACTTGGGGCGATGCCATGGCCAGTTTATTCGGAAAGTTTAAAGGAAAGCATCATTACACTTTCGGCGGTGCGACCAAATCGTTGGAAGGTTCTCTGATGATGTTCATCTTTAGTTTTTTGGCATTAAGCATTTCCTTATTTGTTTTGCAAGCAACCCATCTGGATGTACACTTGCAAACATTCTCCGCGGCAAACATCGTATTGGTAAGTATTGGCGTCGGATTTTTATTGACAATTGTGGAGGCACTGTCTCCTTTTGGTACGGATAATTTATTTGTACCATTGTTTGGTGCTGCGGCCTTGTATTTTTTGCTTTAAGCAACGGCAATCAATTAAAAGCATTGTTTAGGCAAATTGCAAAATACCGCTTTCTGTTTTTGCAACCAGAGGCTGATAATAGCGAATCAACAAATCCAATGTGCCTTGCAGATATTCCGTCGAAACTTCCGGCGGGGTAAAAAAAACGGCCAAAATATGTTTCGTTTGTTCACCGAGAGACGTACGTTTAGAATCGGCCGTTGGATTGCCGAAAATACCCTGTTCATCCCGCAAAATCAGTTTGCCATGGGCATGAATTTCTTTGCGGCTAATCCCTTCGTAACATTCATCCGGGCCACCCACATCAAGCCAAACAGAACCTTTTATCTTGTCGAGATCATACAGCCCCATAGGGAGATGCATACGAGCCGAAACCAAATTACCCAAATCGACCAAATTATTAATGCGGTACCAACCCTTATCTTGCAAAATACGCCGGGCTAAAGCCTCGGAAGACGGCCGATACCGGGTCGGTTCCCAACCCACACGGCGATAAAGGCGACGCACATGCGAAACAATGGCATCGGAAGATAACGGTTGACGGGAATATTTTTGTTTGATGTCTTTTACCAGGGCATCAAACAATGCATCAAAGCGCGGCTCTTCTTTTTTTATCTGCACGTTTTGCGCTTCGACAAGACCCAGTTTTAACCCGGGAATTTTTTCTTTTACAACTTTGCTGACCGAAATTTGCAACATGGAACTTCCTCGAATTTTTTTGCTGGGAAAATAGGAGAAATGATTAATAGATACAAGTCGAATAAAATACAAAAAGCCGTTTGCGGCAGGGTTAAACCGCATCGCCCTAAAATTGAACGTCAGAAAATCGTTCGCCCAAAGCCAAAATCCGTTAAACGTACGAGCTTTAGTTTAAATTTTTGCTCAGTGTCTGGGATTCGATTAATCTGTCGATAACACGCGATAATTTGTTGAACGACTGACTACCGACAAAATGATCCAACACGTTTCCGTTGGCATCCAGAATGAAGGTCTGCGGAATGATGGAAAGATTGCCAAACACTTTGACCTGATCTTTAGAGGCAATTAAAACGGGATAACTTACTTTAGTTAACCGTAACATTTGTCCGATTTTTTTATTATCCGAAAAAACGGCAATACCAACCACTTTTACATTTTGCGCGTAATAATCCTGATGAATTCTTTCCATAACAGGCATTTCTTTAACGCAAGAGGCACTCCAGGTAGACCACAAATTTATGATTGTAATCTGGCCGGTGTAATTTTTTAATTCGACCAAATCATTCTGCAAATTTTTAAACTTTAAAGAGGCATTAACCTGAATATTGGATTGCCCTACCACGTTTCCGGACATCCAAACCGTGGCAAGTAATAATATAATAAGCAAACTATATTTCTTTATTCTCATAATTTTCTCCAAAATTTTGCGAAAAAATTCCCGTATAAACCGATTAAAAAAAATACTGGTTTTATATAAAAAAACTTGTTTTTACGTTTGCGACGGACGAATCCTTTAGCCTAACTGTGTAATATTTTCTCAATCTTAACTACAAAAAAGGGAATATCCCGACTCATAATGACAATTCCCATAATGGCCAAATAAATACCCGCTTCAATTCGTATCAGGGTTTTCAACCAGCGATGCTTGTCAAAAAAACGTTTTATCGAGAATAATATAAGCAAAAATCCTGCCAATAAAACATTGATAATTAAAATCCATTCAAACCCTTGCCAATTAAAATTTCCTTTATTGGCCTGAGTCACGGCCGCCAATCCCGTAAAATACAAAGAATAACTGCTCAGTAAAGTCCCTAAGTGCATTATGTTTAAACGCCGAAAAAGGCTAAATAAATCCTTACTCCAAATTTCCAGCCAACGAAACGACGAAATCAAAATGACCAAGCCGGTTAAAACAACAATGGCATTGATATAAAGAAATTTAGCCAACATCCAATAAAGGACACATCCCAACAAAAGATTCAACAAAAACCAAAAAATAAAAACGCTTAGCCCCGCTTTTTGGTTTTCTTCAATCCAATCGATAAAAAGTAAAAGTGCCCAAAAAAAAGAAGTAAAAAAGATAATAACAATCATAATGCCAATTCCAAATGTTAAATTTTAAACGGGTAATTTTAACCATTTCGCGTAATAATTACAAGCCGAATTCGAAGAAATTTTGCACGGCTACCGGTAATATTTTTTCTTTACCCGAAAATTTTTCCGCTGACAAATATTTTTGAATTTCCTAGCATCCTTACGCATTGCTTATCAAGCTCGCCGACCGGTTTTAGAATTAAAACAAAATTTTCGTTTTTTTGTTGCATTTTTTTGAGAAATCATTAACGAATTTTCTTATCTTTACATGGCTTTCGAGCGGATTAAAAGGAGAAGGACAAATGGCCTATCGTATTTTGATTACCCGAAAAATTCCCGATGCCGGAATTCGACTTTTACAAGAAAAAGGGTACGAACTCGAGATTAATCTTCGCGATCACCCTTTGGATCGCGAAACATTAAAAGAAAAAATAAGACATTGCCACGGAATTATCGCCTTGCTTTCGGATAGCATTGACAAAGAAATTATCGATGTGGCACCACAGTTGAAGATAATAGCCAATTACGCGGTTGGTTACAACAACATCGATGTGGCGTATGCGACCAAACGCGGAATTTGGGTAAGCAACACTCCGGATGTGCTAACCGCCGCTACGGCCGACTTAGCCTGGGCCCTGCTCATGGCTGTCAGTAAACGCATCGTAGAAGCGGATGCCTATGTGCGTGCCGGAAAATTCAAAGGTTGGGCTCCGGAGCTGTTTTTAGGCCATGACGTTAGCGGTAAAACTTTGGGCATTATCGGAGCAGGGCGTATCGGTCAGGCGGTTGGTCGACGTGCCAGGGGCTTTGAGATGACAATACTCTACCATTCCGGCTCGCGAAAACCTGAGTTTGAGCGACAAAACGGCGCTCAGTATGTTTCCTTGGACGAACTGCTTGCCCGTTCCGACTTTGTTTCTTTGCACTGCCCTTTAACAAAAAAAACGCGTCATCTGTTAAATGCACCCCGTTTAAAATCCATGAAGACCGGATCGATTTTGATTAACACGGCCCGGGGGGCAGTGGTTGATGAGGCAGCCTTAGTACGGGCTTTAAAACAGGGACCATTAGCCGGGGCCGGACTTGATGTTTACGAACACGAACCGCAAATTCACCAGGAACTTTTAACGCTAAAAAACGTTGTTCTTTTGCCACATATTGGCAGTGCAACCGTTGAAACACGCAACGAAATGGCGCGCATGGCGGCACGAAACGTGATTTCCGTTTTAGAAAGCGGTAAAGCCATAAATCCGGTAAACCAGATCGATTCGGTTTAAATGCATTGTGCGGAAAGGATGTTTGCCTGAAAAAATTTAAAACAATTCAAATAAATCCGACGACAACACGGGCATTAGTAAAAATGAAAATTTGTTCGCAGCAGAATGATCTATTGAAAAATGATGTTTAATCCAAAAAGAGTCACTTTAATTAAAAAAGGAGCTCGAATGCATATTTACAAATTGGCAGTCGGCCCGTTTGAAATGAATGCCTACATTGTTGCCGAAGGTACGGGAGGGCATTGTTTACTTATCGATCCCGGAGACGAACCCGAACGTATTACAGAAAAAATTGCCAGGCATCGGTTAAAACCCGAACGCATCCTTATTACTCACGCTCATATCGACCACATCCGTCATTTAAAAACGATTCAGGAACAATTACAGGTTCCTCTATTTATGCACGAAGACGATTTGCCTTTATTGGAAAATATCAACGAGCAGGCTCTGTTTTTCGATTTGAATACTTCCGGTGTACCGGAAGTTCATGGATTTGTTCGGGATAACGAAGAAATAGCCATCGGCTCCCTGCGCATTAAAATTATGCACGTACCCGGTCATAGCCCGGGGGGAATTTGTTTGCAAGCGGATAATCATTTGTTTGCCGGAGACGTATTATTTAAGGAATCCATCGGAAGAACCGATCTTTATGGCGGAAATTTTGAGCAATTACGTAACTCTATCAAGGAAAAACTGCTTACTTTGCCGGACGAAACAATTGTGCATCCTGGCCATGGAGACGACACCACCATCGGGCATGAAAAATTACGGAATCCGTTTTTAAGGGACCTTGACAATCCGGAAAAATAAGGACTCGAAGAACATGAATCTTACGCAAAAAATCGTTTTGATTACCGGCGGTGCCGTGCGTGTTGGCCGTGCCATCAGCAAAGAGCTGGCTCTGGGTGGGGCCGTGGTTTGCTGCCAATATTTTAATAGCGCATCGGAAGCCCGGCAATTAAAAGAGGAAGTGCAAAAAAACGGTGGTAAACTGGAAGTGTATCCGGCCGATTTGTCCAAAATTTCGTCGGGAAAAAATCTTGTAGAAAAAATTCACCGAGAATACGGCCGTATCGATGTGTTGGTTAACAATGCCGCTTTGTTTTTTAAAACCCCCTTTGGTACGGTAAGCGAAGAACAATGGGATACATTGCTAAATTTGAATTTGAAAGCGGTCTTTTTTTTAAGTCAAGAAGTCGGTCGTTTAATGCGCAACCGGAAAAGCGGCAAAATCATCAACATTGCCGATAGCGGGGCCTTATCACCCTTTCCCTCTTATTTGCCGTACAGCATCAGCAAAGCCGGAGTTGTAGCATTAACCAAAGGTTTGGCCAAAGCTTTGGCTCCGCACGTTCAGGTAAATTGCATTAACCCCGGTCCCGTGTTATTTCCGGACGAATTTCCCGATAATGAAAAAGATTTTGCTATCAAGCAAACCTTGCTTAATCGGGCCGGAACTCCGGATGATATTGCCCGCACCGTGCGTTTTTTAATCGAAGGAACGGATTACATTACCGGCACTTGCGTTGCGGTAGACGGCGGCCGGCATATCCGATAGCCTCCGCTTTTTTCGTCCTTGGGCATCAAAGCCGTATGAATGCTTAAATTTCCACGAAATCCATGCGGTGCATACGATTGAATTCCTGAATCGATTTGGCAATATGCGTACACACATCTTCTTCTACCGAGCGCCGGGCAACGCCGATGGCATTGGCAAAGGCTTTGGCATTGGAGCGTCCGTGGGCCTTAATTACCAATTTCTGAAAGCCCAAAATCGGCGCTCCGCCGTATTCCGCGTAATCGGTACGCCGCTTCAATTGTTTAACGCCGGAACTGAGCAAAGCCAAACCTACTTTCCAGGTAAGACGTTTTTTAAACGCATAGCGTCCGGCGGCCTTCAAAACTTCGCTGGCACCTTCCAATGTTTTTAAGACAACATTACCCACAAATCCCTCGGTAACCACCACATCGGCCGTTCCCACGGGAATGTCGTTGCCTTCGATATTGCCGACAAAGTTAATGGCCGGTGCTTCCTTTAAAAAGCGATGGGCTTTGGTTAACACTTCTCCGCCTTTGTTTTCTTCGCTGCCGATATTCAGCAATGCCACCCTTGGTTGGGGAATATTCATTATATGCGATAAATAATAACTGCCCATATAAGCAAAATGAACCAACTGTTTAGCCGAGCAATGCAATGTGGCACCCACATCGATCATTAAAGAAATTCCGTGATTGCTCGGATGCAACTTGGCGGTGGGATAAATTGTAGCCAAACCGGAACGTTCGATGCCGGGAATCATGGTCAAATATTTGGCCGCCGAAAGTACGGTAGCGCCTGTATTACCGGCACTAACCAGTGCATCGGCGCCGTCGCTGTTTAAAATTTCCATCGCCACATTAATACTGGCTTTGGGTTTTTGGGCAACGGCTTGCTTGGGCGATTCGTCCATGGTAACGGATTCAGAGGTATGAACGATATCGATTTCTTTTTCACATTCTTCTTTTTCCAGCAAGGCATTGATTTTGCTCTGATCGCCAACAAGAATCAGTTGAATATCCGTATGTTTGCGCAAAGCACGTAGCGCGCCTTTGATGATTTCATCCGGTGCAAAATCGCCTCCCATCGCATCTACCACGATTCGAATGGCCATGGTTCTTCCCCTTCGGTTGATTATTGTACTTACTAAAATAAAAAGATTTCCCCAATGCGGCAACTTTCGCATAAAAAATTATTGACGGTTATTCGCCAACCCCAAAGCCTTTTGTGATTTTTTGGCCTTTCCTTTTATTTTTAATTAATTTCCGAACATGAAAGAAATACGAAAAGAATCGTCGCTAAAAATAAAAACCGAACAAATAAAACAAATCGGCTATCGTTTGGGATTTCATAAAGTGGGTATTGCCCGACCACAAAAGTTGCCCCATTCTGAAGACCTGTTGACCTGGTTGCTTTCGGGCAAACACGGCACCATGCATTATATGGAAAAATATCTGGATAAGCGATTGGATATTCGTCAATTATATCCGCCAGTGCGTTCGGTAATTGTAGTTGCGCATAATTATTACACCCCGTTTCAACGCAAGCATGATAAACATTATGCTAAAATTAGTCGTTATGCCTGGGGTAAGGATTATCACATGGTCATTAAAAAAAAGTTGAAACACTATTTGACTGAACTTAAAAAACTGGATACAGAAATTGAAGGCCGTTTGTTTGTAGATACGGCACCGGTTCAGGAACGTTTATGGGCAGTTGCGGCCGGATTGGGCTGGCAGGGTAAAAATACAAATCTGATTTCCCGGGATCTCGGTTCGTTTTTATTTTTAGGCGTTCTGCTGATTAACCGCGTATTGGTTTACGATCGGCCCATTCAGAATTATTGCGGTTCTTGTACCGCTTGCATCGAGGCCTGCCCTACGGAGGCTTTGCAGCCTTACGAATTAGATGCCCGACGTTGCCTTTCCTACCTGACCATCGAATATTGGAATGCACCCATTCCCGAGGCACTGGCGGATAAGATGAACAATTGGGTTTTTGGCTGCGATATTTGCCAAGATGTGTGTCCATGGAATCGTTTTGCCCGACCCACCGACGAAAATAATTACGCACCCGTAGATCCGCGTTTGGTTAACCCGCCATTAACTTGGCTGGCTTCGTTAAGCGAAGAAGAATTTCGAACCGTTTTCAAAAAAACGCCGGTCATGCGCGCTAAATACGCCAATTTTATGCGCAATGTAAAAACGGTTTTAGCACACATAAAAAAAGCCGCTGCAAAGTAAAACCTTTGCAACGGCTTAACGGAACTACGGGCTTTTTACAAAGTTACTTTATTAAAATCAATTTTACACTGCGCGATTGATTTCCGGCCCGTAATACTCCAAAATAAATACCGGTTGGCAGCGACCGTCCGGCATCATCTTTGGCCAACCAGTGCACACGATACACACCGGCGCGTAATTTTTTACCGGCAATCAATGTGCGTACTTTTTGCCCCAAGATATTGTAAACGCTTAAATTAACCTGCACTTTTCCACTTAAATCCGCCGGTATGGCAAATTGTAAAGTAGTAGAGGGGTTAAATGGATTCGGATATGCAGGAGACAGAGTTAGCCGTTGAGGCACCATTGCACCTGGTGTCGCTTCCAGTCCCGTTAAACCGGAAAGATCGGCCTGAGAACGCGGCATAATCTGGTATCCGGCGGTAAACGGTTTGCTACGATCGTATTGGGTAAAAATCCCGACAATCGTTTGCGGCCATGTGGGCGCCTTGCTACCGTCAATGTCCGTATCTCTGTCAATGCGCAGGGTTAATTCGGATACACCGTTATCATCGGTTATGGTCATATTGGCATCCTTACCGCTATCGGGCCAGGCAGCCGTTCCGGCAACTGTATCGGCATTGACGATTTTTAACAGAATTCCTTCCAAAGCCTCCGGTGCACTTAAGGCCGTGGCAATGGTAACTTCCAGCGGATCGGGCAAGCCCACTTCGCCGTTATCGCTAATATCGCGCTGGGCGTCTTGGGGTACGATTTCGTTCAAACCGTTGTACTGATTTAATTGTCCGATAACCGTGTACTGATGTCCGGGCATAATAGTTACATCGGCCGCATCGTATTTAAATAAGTTGATTCCGTGATAATTTTCCTGCAAGTACACGCTTAAATTTTTACTGTCAAAAACTTTATTGGCTACGGTAGCCACACCCTGTGTTTTGGCATAATAGCCCAGATAAATCAGCTCGCCGTCGGCATTCACTTGGGTTAGCGTTTCGATGGGAGTCAAACCGGCAAAAAAGCCCTGCATCTCACCGTCGCTGCTTTCGCCGTCATTATCTACGGCATGCACCCAATATTCGACCAAATTGGCATTTTGATATTCGGAGCCTGGAATAACCGCGCGGTAAATCGAATCGCCCTGAATGGGAGTTAAGGTAATAATTTTTTCGTCACCGTTTTGCACTTTGTAATGCAGCTCAGCCACCTGGATGGTTCCGTTATCGGTAATTTTTACCGTATCAGCAAAATCCTGATTCGGTTCTGGCACCAACGGCGAGAAGCCCAGATATTTAATAACCGGAGCCGTAGTACTAATCATAATTTCATCCGCACCACGCGGTTCGATTTTGTAGTTTCCATAACTGTAATCACAAACACCGATCACGGTATATTTTTGCCCCAGTTCCGGCGTAAAACCGGTGTACAACAAATCATCAATCCGACATGGACCGCTTCCGTCATCCACTTCCCATTCGCCAAAACCCAAATCGGTATTGGTGCATTCCGCACCTATCACCTCCACCAACACGCCTTCGTATTTTTCCTGAGCCAGCTCACCTGTTTTTATTTTAATCGGTTTGGGTTGCGTAGCATTTTGACTTACCACTGTAAACGCAGAGATGTCATTGATTTCCGTTTTATTATTGTATTCGTTCACAGTTCCGGTAAGAAGTACTTTATAGCTCAGCTTCACTTTAGAAAGATTGGCCGTATCGAAAACATACACGCCGCTCCAGGCAGTATCGGCATCCTGAATAAAGTAACCGTATTTACTTACGCCGGTAATCACCCCCTGTACCGTAACCACCTGCCCTTTGTAGGGAGAATCGCCTTCACCGCCGTCGGGTGTTTTTTGGATTTGGGCAATGCTCAATGTTTGAGCTTCTTTGGTGGTACCGGTTACCGTGGGAACGGTGCCGTCGGTTTTGTAATCGATATCGGAACCGCTGTTATTGTACGGATAAATTTTGAATGTGTAGGTTGTCAACTCTTCAAGATTGCTTACGGTAAAGGTATTTTTTCCGTCCTTATGCACCACATTAAAGGCTGCTGTGCCGTCGGACCAATCTTCGTCATTTGGAATGGGCGTTCCATCGGTAACGGTGGGAAACGGCGTATCCCCTTTAACGCCCAGAATCAAATACTTGCTGGGTAAAACGCTGCCGGTGGCACCGATCCAACTCAGAAAAATTTTATTCACCGTTGTGGAATCAACCTGAAACTGCGTAACATGATTCGAGGGTTCGGGTAAAACCGTAGTTGTAAATTGCTGATTTTGGTTAATATCGCCTAAAGTAGCCGGTAACGGATTTTGCCAGCTAAAGGCATCGTAAGAAGCACCCATGCCGCCCAATTGCAAAGAATAACCGACGCTGTCCGGTTCGGCAACCATAATATCAACCGAAGTTTGGCCGTTAGCCGGGCCTTCAGTAGCGGTAAACGTTCCTTCGTAACTTAAAAATTGCCCGTTAATCAGAGTTCCCTGATAGCTCAATGCCATACCGTCCGGAGCTCCGTTTTGAATTCCGTTGCTAGAAAAAACGTAATAAAAGAAGGTAAAATTATCGACGGTACTTCCTTTGGTGAACTGGTCTAGTGTTTTGCTTTTGTAAACGCTACCGTCATTACCATTATACAAATCGACCTGAAAATCGGCCAGATTGAATGAATCGGCATTCTCGATGACTACCTCGATAAATTCGTTTTCATCCGTACCGTAATTATCGTAATGGATTTCATTAATCCAGGCATTTTGGGCCAACAAAAAACCGGTAAAGGTAAATAGTAAAAAGATGGTTTTCTTAATTAAACCGTTCATAACATCTCTCTCCTTCGTTTATTTTTCGGGACTCATAAATTACTAAATTTTTGCCGGAATACAATTATAAAAACGAAAAAGCGAAGACAAAAGTTGTCTCCGCTTATTTTTTATTTATTACTTTTGGCTTTTACTCACCGGGTGCCAGTCGCTGCTTTCGGTCAGAATTTTTTCCATGCGCTTAACCAGTTTGTGCGGATCGCTTAAATAGCCCTCCAGCAGCAGGGCGCTTTCGTACAATTGTTCTACTGCTTCGCCAATGAACGGATCTTTGGGATCGTTTTTGTAAATATTCAATAGGTTGCGGATCAGCCGGTGATCTTTATTCACTTCGAAGATCTTTTTTGGAATGCTTTCGTCTTTATTCATCAAACGCATTATTTTTTCCATTTGCGAGGTCATTTGTCCATCGGGGCTGACCAAGCAGGCCGGGCTGTCTTTCAGACGTTTAGAAACCCGCACTTCAGTAACGCGGTCGCCCAAAATATCACGTATTTTTTCCAAAAGTTTTTTAAATACCTTTTCTTGCCCCTCACTTAACTCTTCCACGTCCCGTTCCGATTTTTCCACGTCTTCGTATTTTTCCAGTTTGGAAATATCGGCATGTTCCACGGCAACCAGTTCGTATTCGTTTTTGTACTTGGCCAATCCGGTCATTACGAATTCATCAACCGGTTCGTACAAGTAGAGCACTTCCACACCCTTTCGTTTAAATATTTCCAGATGCGGATCGTTTTCCAACGCCTCGCGACTGGCTCCGGTAATATAGTAGATCTCTTTTTGTTCCGGTTTCATGCGCGTAACATATTCGCCAAAAGAGGTTAAATCATCTTCCTTCTCCAAAGCCGATGAATTAAAGCGCAACAGTTCGGCAAACCTTTCCTGATTAGCATAATCCTGATAGCCTAGTTTAAAAATTTTACTGTGTTCCGTCCAGAACTTTTTGTATTTTTCGGCATCGTTTTTGGCCATTTTTTCCAGATGCGACAGTACCTGTTTTACCAGCACCTGTTTGATTTTCATGACTACTTTATTTTCCTGCAAAGTCTCGCGCGAGATGTTAAGCGGAATATCCGGCGAATCGACCATACCCTTAATGAATCCCAGATATTCCGGCAGAATTTCGGAATATTTATGCTGAATCAAAACGCCGCGGACGTACAAATCTAACCCAATGTCTTCTTTGTTAATCCCAAAGATATCGTAATTTTTTTGCGGAATAAACATAATGCTTTGGAACTGAACGGGAGCATCGATAGCCACGTGAATCCAGTCCAAAGGCGGCTCGGGGTCGTAAGTTAAAAATTTGTAAAATTCTTCGTAGTGTTCTTTTTTAAGGCTAGACTTAGGCTCGCGCCATATAGCCTTTTGCGTGTTTACTTTTTCGCCGTTAACTTTAATATCGAAATTAATAAAATTGGAATGTTTTTTAATGATCTCTTTAACGCGCCACTCTTCGGCAAATTCTTTGGCATCTTCCTTCAGGGTAATTTCAATAGTGGTGCCGCGCTTAATCGGTTCATCCGTTTCTTCCACTTTAAAGCTTCCCTTACCATCGGAAATCCAGCGCACCGCAGGTGCCTCTTTGCGATACGATTTTGAGGTGATGACCACTTGCTGCGCCACCATAAAAACGGAATAAAACCCGACACCAAATTTTCCGATGATATTGGCTACATTTTTGGCATCGGATTCGCTTGCCAGTTTTTTCAGAAAATCGGCAGAGCCGGATTTGGCTATGGTACCGATATTGGCCACAATTTCTTCTTTGGTCATGCCGATGCCGGTATCGGAAACGGTTAACACATTTTTGTTTTTATGGGTTTTAATATTGATTTCAAGAGGTAGGTCTTTGTCTGCAACTTCACTCCCCTTTGTAATCTCAAAACGTACTTTGTCCAGAGCGTCGGAAGCATTGGAAATTAATTCACGCAAAAAAATCTCGCGATTGGTGTACAAAGAATGCACCAAAATATCCAGTAGTTGATTCACTTCCGCTTTAAATTTGTATGTTTTTGCTTTTTCCGGCATTGGTTTCTCCTTTGGTTTTTTCGTGATTGAGGATTTGCATTCAACTTAATAATTTTTATTGTGTTAAATTGGATGCATTTTTGCAAAGAGAGTTACAGCTTTCGGCAAAATAAGCATGATAAGAATTCGCATTTTTACCTGTGTGGTTTCCTGTTTTTTGATTTAGCAAACAGTAAACAGGGCCACCGGAAAAAGACGGTGAATTTGCGTAATCGTTACCTAATAGCTTTAGCCTTTAGGTTTTTTGAAACCCTCCCAAGGCAAAACGGCAAATCGGTTCTTTGACAGCAAGTTGGCGCAAACGCCGAATTCTTGCTTTTCCCTTTTGATCTCTTTAAATTGCTAAACTTTTAATTTTAGAAAGGTTAGGAAATTTGGTAAAGATTATTCACATACAACCCGGCAGCATTGCGGAGGAGCTGGGTATTCAACCCGGCGACACACTTATTGCCATTAACGGAAAAGAAATCCGCGATCGGTTGGATTATCGGTTTTACGAATCGGAAGAAAATCTGGAAGTTCACATTAAACAGGGTCATGAAGAAATTATTTTCGAAATCGAAAAAGATCCTGACGAAGATTTGGGCCTAGATTTGGAAGAAATGCAGCTCATGTCTTGCGGCAATAATTGCGTTTTTTGTTTTGTGTATCAAAATCCCAAGGGAATGCGCAAAAGTTTGTATTTTAAAGACGAAGACTATCGCTACTCGTTTATGTACGGGCATTATGTTACCATGACCACCCTTACACCATCCGATTTGGATCGCATTGCGGAACAACGTTTGAGCCCACTTTACATTTCGGTACATTCCACCGATCCCGAAACCCGCAAATGGTTACTGGGCATTAAACAGGATGACAAGTTACTTGAAAAAATTGACTTTTTGACAAAAAACGGTATTGAACTGCACACGCAAATCGTTCTGGTACCAGAAGTTAACGACGGTGCAGTATTCAAAAAGACAGTTAGCGATTTAAGTCGTTATTACCCAAAATTAAAATCTGTTGCCGTTGTTCCGGTGGGTATTTCGCGTCATCGGCGGCGGAAAGAACCGTTGCGAATTCACACACCGCAAGAGCTGAAAGCGGCAATTGAATTTACCGATGGTTTGCGGGCCAAGTTTAAAAAGGAGCTCGGCGTGCATTTCGTCTATCTTTCGGACGAATTTTTCATCAAGGCGCAAGCACCCATTCCGCCTGCTTCTTATTACGATGAATTTTACCAAATCGAAAACGGAGTGGGTGAGTTTCGCGAAATGATCGACCGTTTTCAGGCCGCCTGGCCTGCTATGCCAAAACGATTAAATCGGCCCGTTAATATTACCTGGGTAACAGGAACATTGGCCTCGGGCAATTTGAAAAAATACATCATCGACCCGTTGAATACCATCGAAAACATTTCCATTGAAATGATTCCTATCTTCAATTATTTTTACGGAACCACCATTCAGGTATCCGGTCTGTTGGTTGGGGAGGATATTTTTAACCAATTAAAGGATCGACCTTTGGGTGATCTGATTTTATTACCTCCGCGCGTATTAAACGAAGACGGACTTTTTTTAGATGATTGGACGGTACGGGATTTGGAACAAAAATTAAATAGAAAGTGTCACGTTTTTACCGAACCGGTTGAATCGTTTGTTGAGGTAATGACTCAATTGATAAACGAACCGAAAAACAAACGATTAGTTGTTTGAGAACGGAGTTTGCATAAATGGGAGCACCAATCGTAGCTATTGTCGGCAGACCGAATGTAGGGAAATCCACGTTGTTTAACCGCTTAATCGGTAAACGTAAAGCCATTGTAGCTGATCAGCCGGGCGTAACGCGCGATCGTAATTACGAAAGCCTGGAATGGAACGGCCAGCAAATCGGTTTTGTGGATACCGGAGGTTATTTGCCCCAAACGCAAGCCGAAATTGACGAAGCCGTACGCGAACAAGTGGAAATTGCTGTTGACGAAGCCGACCTGGTTTTATTGGTAGTAGATGTTACCACCGGTATTACCGATATTGACGAACAACTTGCCCGTATTTTATTACAAAGCCGCAAACAAGCCTTGCTTGTAGTAAACAAAGTGGACTCTCCGGAACGCGAATACGAAGTAGGCCAATTTTTCAATTTGGGACTTGGACAACCCATCCCGGTTTCGGCGGTTACCGGACGCGCCAGCGGCGATTTACTGGACGAAATCGCCAAACGTGTTAAACCGCTTCAGATCGATGACAAATACGCAGATGCCATCAAGTTGGCCATTATCGGACGGGAAAACGTGGGGAAATCGTCGTTTGTAAATACCTTGCTTTCCCAACCGCGGGCAATTGTTACCGATATTCCGGGCACTACGCGTGATCCTGTCGATTCGCTACTTAACTACCAAAAACGCAAATACTTGTTAATCGATACGGCCGGACTAAAAAAACGCAAGCGCATCAAAGAAAACATTCTTTTTTACAGCAATCTGCGAACCTATCGCAGTCTGCAACGCGCCGATGTTGTGCTGTACATGGCCGATGTAAACGAAGGCTTATCTCGCCATGATATCACTTTGCTTAACGAGGCGGCCAAGGAACAAAAAGGCATTGTGCTGGTATTGAACAAATGGGATTTAATACCCAAAGACCACACTACCATGGGGCACTATGCCAAGGATATTACCGAACGCCTGGGAACATTACGTTACATTCCGCAAATTTACGTTTCCGTGCTGGAAAAACAGCGGTTGTACAAGGTACTCGATTTGGCGACGCAAGTTTATTTTGAACGGCAAAAGCGTATTTCGACTTCTGATTTGAACAATTTTTTTATGCCGCTTATTCAAACCACTATGCCGCCGGCAACCAAAGGCAAAGAAATCAAAATCAATTACGTCACTCAGGCACGTTCCAATCCGCCTTTATTTGTCTTTTTTTGCAACCATCCCGATTTGATCGTGGACGGGTATAAACGTTTTTTAGAAAACCGCTTGCGTGAACAATTTGGTTTTGAAGGCGTTCCACTAAAGTTAGTATTTCGTAAAAAAGGCAAGGATAAAGACGAAGAATGATGCGTCGCTTTTTATTATTAATCCTACTTGCTTTCGGTATTAGCCGGGCTGACGTGCTGCAGGATATTCGTCAGTACATTCAGGCACGCACGCAAGGACAAGCACCTCAAAAAATCGAGGCCAAATGCGGTTTTGGTCCGGCGTTGGAACTACGCCTTGCTTACCCGTATTTGCCCGCCTCACTGCAAAAATTAAGTGCGCCGCTTTTGCTAAAGCCCAAACGTCAATATTCGGTAGTCAGCCCTTCTGGGCATTTTACTTTGCATTACGATTTGACCGGTTACAATAAAGTTCCGGCCAAAGACAGCCTAAAAAATGGCATTCCCGATTACATCGATTCGGCTGCGGTCATTCTCGACCATGTTTGGGATGTGGAAATCAATCAACTGGGATTTCGCCCACCGCCCGATTCCACGGGTCAACCCGTTAAAAGCTACCCGGTTTACTTTACAAATATGGGTTACTACGGGGTGACTAATTTTGATTTGAACGAAGACATTGCTTCGTTACCCGGTCAAAATTATGCCAGCTATTTGGAATTGCACAACAACTTTGCCGGAAGCGGTTTTGCCACAAACGGCTTGGATGCATTAAAAGTAACGGCCGCTCATGAATTCCATCACGCCATTCAATTGGGATATCAATTACGCTGGAATAACGAAAACGGTTTTCCCGAATTGCCGGATCGTTTTTTTATGGAAATGACATCTACTTTTATGGAAGATTACGTTTACGATTCGATAAACGACTACGTGCAATACGTGAATCGTTTTTTGCCCGTTGCAGACAGCAAACCGTTTAACATTACCGACAACAATACCGAATATGCTAATTGTCTTTATTTGAAAATGTTGTCCAAAACGGACGGGGTCGATATTATTCGTAAAATCTGGGAAAAAATCGTGCGTTATCCTGCTTTGCAAGCTGTGGATTTAACCTTGCGTAATTACAGTGATTCTTTTGATAAGAGTTTTAACCGATACGCCGATTGGCTGTATTTTAGCGGACATCATGCCGATTCTCTACATTATTTTAAAGACGGAGCATTATTTAACGATTTGCAGGTTAGCCGTAACGAACAGGATTTGAATAAAACGTTAAATGCACTTAGTATGCGCCATGTGCGCCTTTTGCTCGACGAAACGTCCGTTTACAGGGCAAGGGTCCGTTGTCCGTCCGATTACGGCCGGCTAAGCCATATTTTGAATGAGCAAGAAATTCAAACCTCCGTGCGCTTTAACCGAACCCAATATTTTTCGCAATCAAAACGGTATCCGTTGATAGTGGTACTTACCAACAGCACCACTGATAATCTGGAAAGCATTAATTACAGTTTAAGCAAAGCACCGACGATTGTTAAAAAGAATCCGGTAACCATTGCCCGGCATGCGGATCGGGTAGAATTTTTAAACGTTCCTTTACAAACGCAAATTACCATTTTTAACATCTTAGGACAGAAAATTAAAACCATTCGCCCCATGGGCTCAAATACGGTTTTTTGGGATTTAAAGGATCGGCAAAACCGCTACGTTGCTTCGGGGACCTATTTGTATTTGGTAAAAGGAACCGATTTTAAAGCGGTGGGAAAATTTATGCTGATTAAATAACAACATTACTTGGCAAGATCGTTTTTTATCACGGATTTTACGCGTGCCGCTTTGGGGCAAATTTTGCTTTTTGCGCGCTGAAAATGGGTTAAAACACCAGAACGTTAAAGGATTTTATGGAGCACTTACGTTTTAATGCAAAACGTCTCTTTATGATTTTCATCCTTGGCTTTGTGCTCTGGCGCCCGCTAACCAGCGCAACGCCCTTTTGGGTGGAAACGGTTATGGCATTAACCATTAACGGGCAATTTCAAAAAGCAGAAAATTTTCTGCACCAAAAAATCGCCGAAAGCGACAGCGCTTTGGCTCCCTGCTTTTATTTGGCTTCGGTTTTAAATTCCAAAATGACCTTTTTCGAAACCCAACAAGAGGCCGAACAATTTGTGCGGCTTCTAAAATTTATTATTCGCCAAACAAATCAAAAATTAAAACAAGCCGCACCGTCCGACTCGCTTTTGGCGCATCTTTATTTTTACCGCGGAAGTGCCTACGGATATTTGGCCTATTTTCAGGGACAGAACGGCCAATGGTTCGCTGCATTAAAAAACGGTTTGAAAGCAGTAAACAATTTAAAAAAATCGGTAAGCATTGACAGCACACTTTACGCAGCTTATCTCGGGTTGGGTACTTACAAATACTGGCGCAGCACCAAGCTGAAGTTTGCTCTTTGGTTGCCCTTTGTGCCCGATCAACGTGCAGAAGGCATTCGTGATATTAAGCGTGCTTTACGCAGCACCTCCAATAGCCGTTACATGGCCTTGCATCAACTTGTTTATATCCTTACTGACTACGGCCGCTATAACGAGGCTTTGCGTTACGCTCAAGAGGGAATTAAAGCGTTTCCGCAAAGTCAGTTTTTGTGGTGGGCATACGCTCATACCTATTTTAAAATGCACGATTATCCCGATGCGGCCCAAACATACGGTCATTTACTTCGTCTCATCGAAAACGACCCGTCGGCCAATATTTCGCATCGCTTGGCGTGCCAGGTACGTTTGGCCGAAATTTACCTGCGTATGGGGAAGCGGCAAAAAGCGCGGCAATGGGCATTGCGTGCTCTGCAAAACAAAGACGAATACCCGCAAACAAAACGTAACGACAAACGGTTAAACAAAGCAAAATCCATTTTGCAGCAAACGAAAAAATGATCCGATGTTCGTTCGATTCCGAGACCAATCGTTAATAATAGCCGCCGTAACGCACGGTTCCGGAAGGACGCTTGGTAAGCTTAATATCCTGCAAGGCGCTGGCTTTGATGTTGATCTGAAAAAAGTAATATCCCACTTCGGGCTGCCAGTTAAACGACATTTCCCAACAATGTAAATCGCGGTAAATGCTAAAATTTTGCGAGGCAATTTTGCGATTTTTAACATCAAACACGGCGCTCCAGCTCCCTTTCCAATTTTTAGTCAATTGAACGCTGGCATTGGCGCTTAAACCAATACGATGCCGATCACCCGGAGGTTGCAAGCGGTTGTAATTGTAGCTAAAACTAAACGAAAGCGACCAGGGTAATTTGACATTTTTGGCTCGGTTCATGTATGCGTTCTCATTCATATCTTGAAAGCGGGTTTTAAGAATGCCTTCGTCTTTGGAATGTACATTTGCCGAATCGGCGGATAGCGTTTTTTGCCCTTTCTTTTTTTTCTTTTGAAAGGTTTTCTCCGTGATGCGAAAATTAAATGATGTATAGGCCGTCAGTAATGTGGGAAAAGGATTTAATTCATCGATTAATCGGTTGTCTTTTCCAATTTTATAAAACGTGTGGGTGGTTGACAAACTGATATTACGTCCCAGAATTCTGGTCTGAAAACGCCCCGAAATATTTCGCCATTTAAACTTATCGGCTAAAAAATTATAGCCTGTGGAAAAATTTGCGGTTAACAAATTGATCTTCTTTTCATTGCCGTCTTTGTCGATTAATTTCCCCTGAAACAGGTTTCCCAAACTGATGCTTACATATTGGCTGCGTGTTGTTGGCGTGCCTCCGTATGGCGAATACTGAAATTTATCTATTTTGATTAGGGTTCCGTTTGTATCGATGCGGGTAAAATATCCGTAAAACGGAGATGAAAAATCGGGCGTATAATTGAATGAAATTACCGGATCTAATTTGTGACGAATAAATTTTAGCGAACCAATATTAGGTTCGAACAACCCATACAAGGTCGTGCGTATTTGAAAGCTACTGCTAAAGGTATGGCGGGCTGCAAACCGGCGTTTTTTTTCGACAATGATTTGTTTGCTCACGGAATCGTAATGAGCGGTGGCAATTTGATCGACCCAATCTTCGTTAAATCGAATGCTGGGATTAAAACTAAAATATTTAAAGACTTTCATCGGTGCCCGCAAGCTAAATTGATGGCGCACTCCTTCCGATTGGGCATACCGTGTGGTGCTATCGTTTAGCACGGTTTTGGAGCCTTTGTGAATTAACTGCGAATTGTACTGGAACTGGATGTTTTGGTACCAACTGCGCTGGGCCCCTATCTTTTTGCCGGTTAAAAATTCATACAAACTTTTACTTGGATATGAAAATGAAACATTCGGAGCCGTGTACGATATACTTCCGGTTTGCAAATTTTCATTGTGCGAAGCACTAACGGTTAAACTTTTTTGTCCCCAACGTTTATTAATGGTCAAATGCGAGGTAATGTTTTGATTTAACCGATCGCTCATGTTGGGTGATAGTTGTCGGGCAAACTGTTTATCGCTGGAAAACGAGCCGTTACCGGAAATGTTCCAACCAGGTTCGATAATTTGACGATGTTCGAATCGGAAACGCCAACGTTCTACATGGTTGCCGGTTACCGGATCTCTGGGAAAATACTCGGCATTAAAACGTCCGTTCAGTTTGTAGCGTACGCGATAGCGCATATTGGTACGGTAGGCTAACCCGATGCGATCGTAAAAATCCATTAAAAATGAAGCGTCAAAATAATCGTTCGGTGCCCAGTAGTAACCGAATCCCCGTAAAAAACGTCCGGTTGTTGCTCCTTCCCCGTATTTGGGAATGACGATGCCGGAATGGCGGCCGCGTTTGTTGGGAAAAATAGCGAATGGAAACCAGGCTAAGGGAATATCGGCAATGTAAAAGGTAACTGGTCGGGCAATGATTTTATCTTTAATTTTAACGCGAATACGGCTGCTTTGAAAATAATAGTGAGGATGGTCGATGTGTGAACAGGAGGTAAAGATGCCGTTTTTTACCAGTAAGGTGCTATCGGCAATACGATTGATCTGCTCGCCCCGATAGAAACCGGGCTCCATTTTGGTTTTGCCCATGTGTACTTTACCGCGTTTGGTCTGGAAATTGTATTCGATCCAATCGCCTGAAATCGGTTCCTGACCTTTTTCGTAAAACACGGGCTTTCCGACAATCACCGGACTGCCGTCCGGTGCAACGGAATCGGGCAAACCTTGGGCAAACAATGTTTTTGCACGTTGATTCAACCGAATATAAGCAGCTTTAAGCTCCATATCCATGTAGGCAAGCTGCGCATTACCTTTTAATATAATTACGTTACCACTGTCGGCCAAAGCAATAAAATCGGCATGATATTTAACAGGGCCCTGTAAGGTGCCAGATGTTTTCAGGGAGTCGCTTTTCAGGGAATCGCTTGTTAGTGAATCGGTGGCAAGGGAATCGGCTTTAGACAAAAGGTGAGAAAAATGAGGCTTCCGTTCGGTAGCTTTGTCCGTTTGTGCGTAAAGAAAAGAAACCAGGATGAATACTAAACTAAAAAACGGCGTCCATTTCATTCGGTATCAATTCCAATGGTTTATTTGTAGAAATGTTCAAGGTTAAGAATTAAAGGGCCCTGAATGTGGTTGCTATTTTTTTGGTAGCAACCAAATCATTTTCGGGGACTGATGGCCATCAGTCCCCGGGCCAAACGGCTTCTGACTGATAGCAATCAGTCAGAAGCACCGATTCCCTTATTTCCGTTTGGATCGTTTCCTGCCCCGCGACTTTGGTTTTTGCCGATCTCTTTGCAGCAAATGCGTACGGTGTTCGCTGCGTCCCGGTTCGTCGCTCAAATTCTCAATCAGCGAAAAACGTACCCGTCGATTTTCAAAATCCACATCTAAAACTTTTATCCGCACTTCGTCTCCAAGACGAATCGTTTGTTCCGTATCGCGACCGATCATGGAAAAAGTTTGTTCGTCATAAATGTAAAAATCATCACTCATTTCTTCCACCGGAACAAGGCCCTCCACAAACGTCTCCTTCAATTCCACAAACACACCGAAAGCCGTCACCCCGGAAACCAATCCATCAAACTCTTCGCCAATGAATTTTTGAATATATTCCATCTTCTTCAACTTCACCGATTCGCGTTCGGCCTCCATGGCCAGGCGTTCCATTTTGGTGGATTGCACCGCCACTTTATGCAATTGCTTACGCAGCCCCTTAGTCGATACCTTCTCATGCCCCTTTGCATAAAAACGCAACAAACGATGAACCGTCAAATCCGGGTAACGACGAATAGGCGAAGTAAAATGCGTATAATCCTTGAATCCCAATCCGAAATGACCGATATTCACTTCCGAATACACTGCCTTCATCATCGAACGTAAGGCCACCTCTTCGATAATAATCTCCTCTTTACTACCCTTAATAGTAGCCAACAACTGTTGCAAATAACGCGAGGTAATACGCTTTACCGGTTTGTACGGCACCTGCATGGCCGAAAGAAAACCGAAAAAACGATCCATTTTCTCCTGATCCGGCTTTTCGTGCACCCGATAGAGAAACGGCAAAACAGCCTTTTTACTCGGACTGATATTTTTAATATGCCGGGCCACTGTTTTATTAGCAATAAGCATAAACTCTTCCACCAAACGGTGGCTGTTCAAACGTACCTTGGGAATAATTTTTTCGGGCTGACCCTTTTCGTCCAGCACAAATTCAACTTCCGGTGTTTCAAAATCAATACCGCCTTTTTCAAAGCGTTTTTTCATCAACACTTCGCGCAAACGATCCATATCCCGTAAAATATCGACAAACGGATCGGAGGCCTTACCATCCAAAATATTCTGAACCTCTTCGTACGTAAAACGACGCTTACTGTTAATGATCGACGGTGCAATTTCATAGTTTACCACCGTACCACCGGCATCAATTTCCATAATACACGAAAACGTCAACCGATCGACATGAGGCTTTAAACTGCACAATTCGTTCGAAAGACGCTCGGGCAGCATGGGCACCACCCGATCTACCAAATAAACACTCGTACCCCGACGGTAAGCTTCCTTATCCAAAATCGAATCGGGCTGTACGTAATGGCTCACATCCGCAATGTGCACGCCCAACAACCACCGACCATTAGCCAGTTTCTGCAAAGAAACCGCATCGTCAAAATCCTTGGCATCGGCCGGGTCGATGGTAAAACATACCAAGTCGCGCAGGTCCTTTCGCCCTTTTAAATCGGTGGCCGTAAAATCGGCCGGAATATCCTGCGCAGCCCGCTCGACCTCCTTAGGGAAGCGCACCGGCAAATTGTACGAATAGGCAATGGAAATAATATCCAGTCCTGGTGTACCCACTTCGCCCAAGACCTCTATTATCGTACCTTCCGGATTATGCTGATTTTTTTCCCAGCGATCAAAAGAAACAATAACCTTTTGTCCATCTTTAGCATCCAAAGCCCGATTTTCCGGAACCAAAATATCGCGATAAATTTTGGGATCGTCCGGCACAACATAACTGTAATACGGCGTTTTGTGATAAGTTCCCACAATTTGCTTGCGAAAACGCTCTACCACGCGACGTACAAACCCTTCCAGCCGTTTGCCCCTGGTAGCCGCGTAAAGCTGAACTTCCACAATATCCCGATCGAAAGCCGTATTTAAATTCGGTTGTGCGACAAATATTTCAAAATCTTCGCCTTCGATATTCACAAAACCGAAACCCGCACGCGTGGTACGCAGTTCGCCCACATAGCGTTGCGCTGTTTTGGACAAGGTATACTGCTTCTTTTTTACATGTACCACCTTGTGTTCCTTCACCAAATCCTGCAACGCTTCCTGAAAAAAATGGTAATCGTTTTTATGCACATTAAGCGCATGGCTAATATCTTTTTTGTTAAAAACCGCCTCCGGACTTTTTTTCAAGAACGTTAAAATAGCATTTTTAAATTTGTTGATTTTTTTCGTTGTCATTCATGTACCTTTATTTTTAATACGCGTTTTATGCGATTCAAATCGGGAATGATTTCCGTCGGATTCAAACCGTAATAATAAGTTCGTTCGATTATTTTCTCTGGCTGCGATCCGCTCAGTTCCAACATCAAATAGCGCACATCAATCAAATGCTCGCGAATCATCTCAAAAAAACGATCGTAAAAGCGCAACCCGTTAGCCCCATCGCTCAAAGCGATTTCCGGTTCATACGCCTTTACTTCTTGCGGTAATCGTTCCATTTCATTCGGTGTGATATACGGCGGATTGGAAACCAAAACATCGAAAGCCTTAGGCAGGTTTACATCCCATTGGGTAAAAACATCGTGTTTTACGAAGCGAATGTTTTTTGTCACCTTGTTCAGCTCGGCATTCTCTTTACTTAGCTCAAGCGCCGAATCCGAAATATCCGTAGCGTAAATTTCGCTTTCCGGCCAAAGCTTGGCCAAGCTTACGGCAATACAGCCCGAACCGGTACCCACATCCACAAGAACCGGTTTTGTAGCCTTCAACGCATTTTTAAGCTTTAATGTTTCCTCGATTAAAATTTCCGTTTCCGGCCGAGGAATCAAAACGCCTGGGCCTACTTTAAACGGAAGCCCCATGCACTCGGTTTGCTCCAACAAATATTGCAACGGTTCGTGTCGGGCCCGCCGCCGAATAAGCTTGCGATACGCACCTAATTCGTCTTGGGTCAAAGGACGATCGAATTGCACATACAAACTTACACGCTTTAGTCCCAATACTTTCCCCAATAACAATTCGGCGTTTAATCGGGCATTATCAATACCTTTCTCTTTTAAAAAAGGCGTAACCGCTTTTAGTAAATCGACAACTTTCCAGGTTCTGCTCATTCGTTATCAAAATTCTTCTTTTTTTATTCCAAACCATTAAATTAAATAAGATAACAGTAATTTACAAAAAAACAAACAGATGACGATGGTAGGCCAACTTCACGTGGCCCTTTGCGGGATTCTGATTGTTGTATTTGTTAAAGGTCATTTCGTTACAAAAATAAAAAAATAGCAGCCTTGTGTTTAGGTTGCTCTCCGAAAAATTTCGGCGGATTTTTTGAAAAAGAGAAAGACAAACACCGTACCCAACACGGTATGACAAAGATCGGTGGGCACAACCCATTCCGAAACACTCCCGTTACCTTACCCTATCGCGCGGCTTTTCTCCCCTTAAAATCTCCTGTACCCAGCGATAAATGGTTTGCACCTGTTCTTCGATGCTCAAATGTGTGGTGTCAAGAATGCGAGCGTCTTTTGCCTGACGGAGCGGACCGAGTGCGCGTTCGGAATCGAGCTTATCTCTGTTAGCAATTTCATCCTTAAGGTCATTAAGCGACATGCGAATACCCTGCTGCGCCAGCTCTTTTTGTCTGCGCCGCGCGCGTTCTTCCAATCCGGCAATCAAAAAAACCTTCAGCTCTGCGTCCGGCAAAACCACGGTTCCGATATCGCGGCCATCCATCACCACACCGCCATGTTCGGCCAAAGCCCGCTGCTGCTCAATAAGCGTTTGGCGTACCCCCGGATACGATGCAATAATGCTGATTACCCGATTGATTTCCGGTGTGCGGATCAAATCGCTCACATCCCGATCATTCAAATAGGTTCGTTGTTCTCCGTTTGCAATGCGCAGAGAAATTTTATTTTGCCGTACACATCGTTCTACGGCCTGTTCGTCGTTCACATCAATGCCGTCTTGTAAAACAGCCAGAGTAGCCGCCCGGTACATAGCACCAGTATCAATATACAAATAGCCCAGCTTCTTAGAAAGAAGCCGGGCTGTAGTGCTTTTTCCCGATGCCGCCGGGCCATCTATGGCAATACGGATCTTTTTTTGCATTCTTATTCCTTCATTCGTAAACCTTGTTCTTCCTGCAAGAAAAGCCAACCGACGATTTTTCCTGGCTGCAGTTCGTTGGTTTCGTACCAGTATTCGCGATCGCGATCGTATTTTGAACTGGTGTCATCTTCCGGAATGGCATCCACCTCCTCTTTTATTTTGCGAATACGCTCCTGCCACAAAATAAAATTTTCCGGGCGCAAATCAAGCCATCCTTCGGCAGCCCATTTATCGATGTTCTCCGGGGTAATTTCCAGCTCGTTACTGCCGCGATAAGCCGGAATTTTCATTTCCGGACCGCGCAGCAAATGTTTTCCGTCCGGCAATAAAATAGGAATTCCAATAGACAAAATTTCGCTGCGTAGCTTGTGATCGGTACGAATGAGCTCCAGTGCACAGTTGGCCAAAAATTCCGCACTGTGTCTTAAAATTTCATCCATGCTAAATTTGCAACGCTTCAACAAATACGCTTCGTAAAGCAATTTGCTTAATTTGGGCGGTCCTAATAATTCGAAGGCCACACTGTCCGAGTTGTATTCTTTTTGCAAACGCATCATCTTTTGCAAAGCGCTACTACGTAAATAACCGGCACGGTAGGTTGGCCCCATGGTAGCATTATCTAAAGCATTAATAATATCGTGCCCGGTATTGCCGCCTTTAATTTCCCAAACCACAACGTTGGCAATTTCTTCCGGAGTAATAAATTCCATTTGTCCACGAGAGGTAATAGCCGTGAATTCCTCGTAACTGAAAATACCGTTTTCACCGGTATCGATGTAAACCTTTTTCAAGGTATCGTTCAGGGGCTTCCAAGGCCCCTTTTTCATTTCGCGTCTCAATTTTCCTTTTAATGGAATAGCCGCCTCAGGCGGGCAATCGTAAAGCCTGACGGGATTTCCGCGTTTTTTAATTTCCCCGTAGGCAATCTTTTTCCAGGCAATGGCGGCCGTCGGTTTAATTTCTTTGGTAATGGGTGCATCCGGTGTGCGCGCCATTAGCCAAAGTAGCAACGTATGCGAACCGGCCAAAGCAGACTTACTGAGCAACATGCGCGAAGGTTTTTCTTCGCTATGAGTGTATGGAATGTTAAGCCCCATACCGCCTGTCCCACTGGTACCGATTTTAACGTACACCCGTGTTTTGGCCCGTTTCATGGCTTCGTACAAAATTTGAATATGGCGAATAAGTTGCGGTGTGTATTGGGTAATAAGTAAGCGTTCGATGGCCGAAATACTGCGATCTTTATTCTGGCCTTCGCGCAAATCTCCCAAAATTTTACGTACTTCGATCGAACTGGTAAAAATATCCTGATAAGCCAGGGCAGTAGCCGAATTTACGCAGTCGACAATAATTTCTGGCTTGTGGCGGTCGATTACTTGAGCCAAAAACGAACGTTGAATAATATCGTGGCTTAAGTCATCGAGCACATCTTCCATTAACAAATTACGATTTTTGGGGTTGTTTAAAATTTCCTGACGGGGCAAATCTTTTAAAGATTCGCGCACGAAGATATTCCCCCATTCGGGCGTAAATTTAATGTGCGGTGCCAATTTTTGCATTAATTCGACCGCTTCTTCCGCCTGCCATTTCTCCAAAGATAGAATGACAATTTCCGCCGGTTCGTCTTCGATCATCCGGCGCGTAACGGCTTGCCCTACCAATCCCCAGCCGCCAAGGATCAACGCTTTTTTGCCTTTAATTTCCATAGTGCACAATCTCCTTTAGTCGATTGACTTCGTCTTTAGTCAAATAGCGCCATTCCCCTTGCTGCAGGCCTGTTGCCTTAAGTCCGGCAAACGAAATGCGCTCTAATTCTTCCACATGATAGTTAAACAATTCGAACATTTTGCGAATTTGTCGATTGCGCCCTTCCTTGAGTTCGATTTCTAAAAGACTTCCGTTATCTACGATCCGCAGCTCGGTAATTTTACACGGCTGGGTTTTCCGACCTTCCAATTCGACCCCGTGACTCAACCGGAACAAATGGACGGGTTGAATAACGCGGTCGAGTAACGCCCGATAAACCTTGGCCACTTTGTAATTGGGATGCAACAACCGATTGGCCAATTCGCCGTCATCGGTCAAAAGCAACACACCGGTTGTATTGTAATCCAAACGGCCAACAGGGAAAATTCGTTCCGGAATGGCAATCAAATCGACCACGGTTCTGCGGCGAAATTGGTCACGGGCCGTGGTAACCACGCCCTTAGGCTTGTTTAATAAAATGTAGGTAAAGTTTCGTTTAATGGTAACCGGTCGCCCTTTAAAAGTAACTTTGTCATTTTTTTCGTCAATAACCACGCCCACGCGGTCAATGGTTTTTCCGTTTACCTGAACGTAACCGGCCAAAATCAAATCGTCACATTTTCTGCGAGAAGCAATACCCGCCTGGGCCAAATATTTATTTAATCGCATCATGAGACATCATCGTTCTTGTTTGCGTTTTGCTGGTGTTGTTCCCGAACGGTTTGTGTTTTTTGTGTTTCCGCTTCCTTTTGCTCGGAATCTTCTTCGGATTTTCGGGCATTGACAATACCTAATTCTTCGGGGGCCAATTGTTCCAAAGCCACCTGATCCAAACTTTCCAAAAATTTGTCATCCCCTTTAAGCAATTCGTCGATCTCTTTTAACTTGGGCAAGTCTTCAAGGGTATTCAGGCCGAAATACTCGAGGAAATCTTTGGTGGTTCCGTACAACAAAGGATTACCGGGTGCTTTTTCGCGACCTACCACGGTAATTAAATTACGCTCGATAAGCGTACGTAATACCGAATCGACCGTTACCCCGCGAATATGTTCGATCTCCTGCTTGGTAATCGGCTGTTTGTAAGCCACGATGGCCAGAGTTTCCAAAGCTTTCTGCGTTAAACGATGTGCCTGCCGACTTTTGTACAATTGCCCTACGTAATCGGCGTATTCAGGTCGGGTTACCATTTGATAACCACCGGCCACTTCCAAAATCATCAAAGCCGAATGACACGATTCGTATCGTTCGTTCAGCGCATCCACTGCCTTGCGAATTTCACGTGCGCCCACGTCTGCCAAAACGTCTTTAATTTTGCTCACTGTCAGCGGCGAATCGCTGGCAAAAATCAACGCTTCCAAAATATCCGGTAATTTGTCTTTCATTTATGCCGCGTCTTTTTTTAATTTTATGCGAATATCGTCAAATACATCCGATTGTTTTACGGAAATAATACCTTTGCGTACCAGCTCAAGCAAGGCTACAAACGTAACGATTAATACGATTTTTTTTTTGAATCGCTTCATTAAATCCTGAAAAAGAATCATCTTCTTTTCGTGAAGAACTCGTAGCAAATAGTCGGTTTGCTCTTCTACCGTTACATCGATGCGCTGCACTTCGTGATAGGTAACTTTGGGCATCGATTCCAGAGCACGTTTAAACGCAATCAGCAAATCGAACAGAGTTACTTTTTCCAGAAATTCCTCTGTGGTCGGTTCCGATTCCGATGCAGTTTGAATGAATTTAAAATCCTGCCGTTTGTACAATCTGCGCCGATCGCTTTCCAGATATTGCAATTCGTAAGAGGCTTCCTTAAACCGCTTGTACTCCAGTAAACGTTCCACCAGTTCCGTGCGTGGATCGGCGGCTTCTTCTTCGTTGTCCAACGGCGTTTTAGGCAACAACATGCGCGCTTTAATGTGCATAAGTATCGCCACCATTTCGATAAAATCTCCGGCGACATTCAAATCCAAAATACGCATGGCTTCGATGTATTCCAGAAACTGCTCGGTGATGCGTGCGATGGGAATATCGTAAATATCCACTTCGTTTTTGCGAATTAAAAACAAAAGCAGATCGAATGGACCTTCGAATATGTCTAATTTAACACGATATCTCATCCCATTTTCATCGCTTTGTGTACATCGTCCATTGTTTGTTGCGCCACAACTTTTGCCTTTTTGGTACCCTCGTTAATAATGTCTTTCACATCGTCCAAATGATGCTCATAATGCGCGCGCTTTTCACGAAACGGTGCAAAATACGCGGCAATCTTTTCCGCCGCACGCTGTTTGCAAGCCACACAACCCAACGCTCCGCTTTCGCAGTCGGTACGAATTTGTTCGGCTTCATCCGGATTAAATTTTTGCTGATATTTGAATACATTGCAAATTTCGGGATGACCGGGATCGCCACGTCGAATTTTTTGCGGATCGGTAATGGCGGTACGCACTTTTTTGTGAATTTCTTCCGGCGAATCGGAAATCAGAATAAAGTTATTGTTCGATTTTCCCATTTTACGGCCGTCAAGTCCGGGCAGACGCGAAAAGGTCGTTAATTTTGGTTGCGGTTCGGGGAAAACCTCGCCGTAAAGCTGATTAAATTTACGGGCGATTTCACGAGTAATTTCCACATGCGACAATTGGTCTTCACCAACGGGAACCAAATTGGCTTTGTACATTAAAATATCTGCCGCTTGCAAAACAGGATAACCCAAATGTCCGTAAATAATAGTCTCTTTGTTCAAATCGCGAATTTGCTCTTTTAAAGTCGGATTGCGCTCCAGCCGCTCTTTTGTAATTAACATGGAAAACAGCAAGTGCAATTCCGCATGTTCTTTAACCCGCGATTGGACAAACAGCGGCAATTGCGGATTAATTCCGGCACTAAGCCAATCTATCACCATTTGAAGTGTGTTTTCTTCCACCTCGAATGCGGCTAAGGGATTTGTTGTTAGCGCATGCCAGTCAGCCACAAAATAAAAACAATCATAATCGTTTTGCAGCTTTACCCAATTTTCCAACGCACCGGCATAGTTTCCCAAATGCAACCGTCCCGACGGACGCATTCCGCTTAAAATCCTTTTTTTCTTCATACTTACTCCTGTAATGAAATTACTTAAGAATCATTAATTTACTAAATAGTGGGCTGAGTACCAAACCAAGTTTTAGCCGATCAAACCTATCTGCGTACCAACGGTTTTTTCATCTGTACTTTAAATTGTCCCTGTTTTTTTATTAAAAAACCGGCCTTTACTTTTTTCGAATTAGATAGGTGGCAGCCACAGCCGTGAGCCCGGCAACAAGAAACGTCATAATACGCGAGGTTATCACCTGTTCCATTCCGCTGCTTATCCAAATTACGGTAAATAATAATCCGACGATAATAGTCGTAATGACCGCCCGTCCGTGATACCGTTTCCAAAATAAAGTCAGTAAAATAACCACCGAAAACGTGCCGCCGATTCCGGCCCAAACATAACCGACCAAAGTGTAAATTAATTTGGACGGCGAAACATAGGCCACCAACAAGGCAATAACAGCTAAACCGGCGGTAACAACCCGTGAACGAACAAGCGCCTTTCGGGGATGTTCCCCCTCCGTTCTTAACAAATTTTCCGAAAGTTCGGTGGAAGAAAGAATAAGTAACGAATCGGCCGTGGAAATCATGGCGGCAATGGCTCCGGTAATCAGAACAGCAGCAATGGCCGGCGGAAAAAGCTCTAACATCACCTTGGGCATGACGTATTCCGGATCGGCCAATCCCTTCGGCCCGAATAATCCCAGTCCGATCCAGCCGATAGATAAAGCACCGATGTAAGCAATAATTGTCCAGAGAATACCGATATTCCTACCAATTTTAGCTTGCCTGACATCGCGGATGGCCATAAAACGCATGCTCAGTTGCGGTTGTCCGCCCAAATAACCAAAGAACCAAGATAACCCGCCCATAATGGTAACCCCAAGGGTAAAACCACTAACCGCACCAGTTAACGAATAATATTTGGGCCCGGCCAAATGAAGTGCCTGAGGAATGGTATGCGCAAAAACATCAGGACGGCTGCTTAATACGATAATTCCTACCAGAGGGCCCACGATTAAAGTGGTTATCATCACAATGGCCTGAACCACATCCGTATACACAACGCTGCGAAACCCCCCGTAAATAGTGTAGGGGACGATTACGGCCGCCGTAATTAACATTCCGATTTGCGGTTTTAACCCGAACATGGTAAACAAGGTTTTTCCGCCTCCCAAAAACTGTGCACCAACGTAAAAAAAGAAAAAGAAAACAATGGTCAAACTACTAACCGTGCGAATCCGTTTTTCGCTTTCGCCGTGTTTTTTTGCGATGTATTCCGAAAAAGTGTTTACCTGATAATGTTCGGCTTCGTCGCGCAAACGCCAGGCAATGGCCCACCAGGCGGTTATAATACCCGCCACGCACCCGACAGCCGTCCAAATACCCATCAAGCCCGAAGCATAAGCAAAACCAGGCAAGCCCAATAAAGCCCAAGACGATTCTCCCGTTGCCCGTTCGGAAAGAGCAGCCGCCCAACCGGGCAAATCGCGTCCGGCAATGGCGTAATCGGCATTGGTTTTAACCTTACGTCCCTGATACAATCCCCATAAAATAAGCATTGCCAAATAGGATAACATAACCATCAAAATCTGCGTTTGGTGTTCCATGCCATTCCTCCTGTGCTAACACTAAAACAGACCATTCCGAAATTAATTAATTTCGCTATTCCGTACAAGGCCGGAGTGTAAGGCGTCGCTGTACAGAAAATCGGACGTTGGCGTGATGTATTGAAAAAAATTTGACTTCCGATTATTTTTTTGTAACTTCTGACCGACTGGTCAGTTCTAATATTTAGAACCAATGAGTTTTGAAAGGAGAAATAAAATGATCGGCGAATTAACACCAATGCAAAAAGAACGACAACAAAAAATTTTGCAAGCCGCGGCCAAATACTTTGCCCGCGTTCATTATCATGAAGCCGACATGGAAACCATTGCCAAAGAAGCCGGTGTGGGCAAAGGTACACTTTACCGTTATTTTAAAAATAAAGACGATTTGTATTTAAGCACCATTCAATATTTAAGCGTGCAGGCTTTCGAATACTTACATCATCAGGCCGCGAAAGCCACCACATTTAAGGCCTATGTCGAAACGATTATTAACACGGCTATCGACTATTTTACGGCCCGTCCGGAAACTTTTTCCATGGTACTCATGTCCAGCCTCACCCGCATTCAAGCCATCATCGATGCCATGGAAGAATCGACTTTACCCTATTTGCAAAACTTCAGAAAACGCATGGAGCAAGCCATTGCTTCCGGCGAAATTCGGCCCATGAACGCAGAAATCGTGTACAAAGCTGTCTTTTCTGTGATTATCAACGCCGTACACACACTTACCATGCGTAAAAAAGGTTCGGCGGACGAATTCAAACAAACATTAACCACACTTATTTTGAACGGGTTACTTGCTTAAAACAGGGCATAACCATGTTAAGGAGACAGCCATGAAACGGAAATACCTAATCGCATCTATCGTAAATTTACTGATGTTTTTTTCGCTCCCGTTGTACGCTCAGGCACTGCATTTAGACGAAGCGGTACATTTGGCGCTAAAAAACAATCGGCAGCTTAAACAGGCGCGGGAAGCGTTGAAACAAAAAACCTATGCCAGCCACGCCGCCTGGGGTAATTTTTTGCCTTCCGTCACTCTTCGGGGCGGATACACCCATCTCAACGATCCGTTAAAAATCGACTTAAGTCCCATTCGTCAGGCCATGATCGAACTGCACACCCGGGATCAGGTAGGGTTGGCTAATTTGCAAAGTTTGATTGTAAATCACCGTCCGCTTACCGCCGACGAAATGCTTTTGGCCCAAAAAACGACCTACAACGCATTGGACAATGCTCTGCCGTCCTTTACGGAAACGTTTAAGGCGCAGGACTACAAAACAGCTACTCTGCTTGCCGTGCAGCCTATTTTTTTAGGCGGCAAGTTGATTGCAGCCAAAAACTACGCCGACGACGAGCAAAAGGCAGCACGAGCCGAATTATTGAAAACGGAAAACGAAGTGATTCGAGACGTGATACGCAGTTACCTGACTGTGGTTTTGCTGCATCAAGTGGTGCAAACCCGCAAAGAAGTTTTGTCCGGAATGGAAAGGCATCGGCATCAGGCGCGCTTATTATTCAAACAGGGATTAATCGCCAAAACCGATGTGTTGCGTGCTCAGGTAGCCGTAGCCGAAGCTCAGCGCAATTTATTCGATGATAGCAACAAGCTGCAACTGGCCTATTTGGCTTTAAAACACAGCTTAGGTTTGCCCGAAGATGCTCCGTTAATCGTTTCCGATTCTTTGCAATACCGTCCCTTTAACGATTCGTTGCAAACAGTATTGACAAATGCACGCCAATGCCAACCTCTTCTTAAACTAATTGCGGCCAAAAGCAATGAGGCCAAACAAAATCTTTTGGCCAAAACATCGCAGTTTTTGCCACAAATCGCCGTTTTTGGAAAATACGAAATGTATCCGCAGTATTTGTCTTCTCTCGAACCGCGTTGGGCCGTGGGTGTTAACGTGCAATTAAATTTGTTTAACGGATTCAAAACATACAACAATGTACAGGAAGCACGCCATTTAAACAAAGAAATGGACTATTTGCAAAGTGACATTCACCGACAAATCGATTTATGGGTTAACAAATCATTTAGGCAAATGCGCAACGCCGAGCAACGCTATTTCAAATTACGAACCGATATTGCTTTGGCCCGCGAAAATTTGAAATCACAGGAAAAACGTTTTCAAACGGGCATGGGTACTTCTCTGGATGTAATCGATGCGCGTTTGTTATTGGAAAAAGACCGCATCGAACGGCTCAAATCGCTGTACGATTATAATTTGGCCTTAACCGAACTATTCGTGGCTCAAGGAGAAGCGCTGCAGGTACTCCCTTATTTAAACGGGAATTCTTAAAACACACAGGTAGCACAAAACAGAGCAATAACAACAAAAGACCGAGGAGATTAAAAAATGAAAACGTTTAAAAATAAAGGCGTTTTGCTCGTTCCGCTTGTATTGGTCCTTATTTCGGTGACGGTGATATTGCTGCAAGCAGGGAAACAGCACAAAGTGACGGTAACCGGAATGATTGAAACCAAAGAAATTGATGTGGCCAGTAAAATACCCGGGCGAATCGATTCGCTATACGTACAAAAGGGTCAACACGTGCATCGCGGCCAACTTTTGGCGCATTTGGAAAGCAAAGAAATCGAGGCCAAGGTAGCGCAGGCAAAAGCCGTAATGGAAGCTGCCAAAGCCAAATGGGACATGGCCCGTCGCGGTGCGCGCCCTGAAGAAAAAGAGGCGGTAGAAAAGCTTTACCTTCAGGCCAAGCATCAGTTCGAGTTTGCCCGAAAGACTTACGAACGCGTACAACAGGTGTACAAAGACAGTGTAATTTCGGCACAAAAAATGGACGAGGTCTCCTTTAAATACAATGCCGCAAAAGAACAAATGGAGGCGGCCAAAGCCAAATACGATATGGTGTTAAAAGGGGCACGTAAAGAACAAATTCAAGCGGCCGAAGCTCTTTTTAGGCAAGCGCAAGGCGCCTACCGAGAAGCACTTGCTTATCTGCAGGAAACACAGTTGCACAGCCCCATTGACGGTACGGTACAGGATTGCATTGCGGATCAGGGTGAAATTGTAGCTGCCGGTTATCCGGTAATTACTCTGATTAATCCCCAGGATGTCTGGGTGGTTTTACAGCTTCGCGAGGACCAGCTTAAGGGAATTGCCTATGGACAAATTTTCCGCGGATTCGTTCCCGCATTGAACAAAACACTTGAATTCAAGGTGGACTACATTGCCCAAATGGCCGATTTTGCAACATGGAAGGCAACAAATCAACAAGGCGATTTCGATCTGAAAACATTCGAAGTACATTTACGCCCGACTAAGCCGGTCAAAGGATTACGCGCCGGTATGACCGTACGCATCGAACTGCACTAACAAAAGGACGACTACCATGATACGAAGCAGAAAAAAACCGACCGGATTCGTTGCAGTCATGCGCAGAGAGTTCGAACGTATTCGTACGCGCAAAACGTTGTGGATGCTTATTATCATCATGCCGCTGCTGGTTTTCGGCATCATTGCTTGGATATACAGCGGCGGTGTGGTTAAAAATTTGCCTATGGCCGTATGCGACCAAGACCACAGCGCGCTTTCCGAATTGATTGTGCGCAGCTTGGCCGCCAATCGCTCGTTCCGTGTGGTAAGCTATGTGCAAAATATCGATGAAATCGAACGCGCTTTCCGACAAGGTAAAATTCAAGCCGCCATTGTTATCCCGCAGGGGAGCGAACGCCAAATCAAAAAAGGCAAAAGTGCGCATCTGGTGTTGTACAAAAATTCTTCCAATATCATTATCGGCAACATTGTCTTAAAAGCGGCCATGACCACATTGCATACCATTTCCGCCGGTTTGGAAATACGGAAATTGGAGGCCTCGGGCAATACCCCGAAAGAAGCGCTGAATAAAGCGCTTCCTATTCGGGTGCACACGCAATCGCTGTATAACCCGGCTTATAACTATGAAAATTATCTGGTTGGCGGATTACTGCCGATTCTTTATCAAATGGTGGTCATGATTACAGCCGTTTTGGTAATTAGCGCGGAAATCGAAGAGAAAACTATTGCAGAAGCACTTCGAACGGCCAATGGCAATATTTTCGTTTTAACGGCCGGTAAGGCGGTACCCCATTTCATTTTACACGCTGCCAATATTCTGTTTCTTATCGGTATTGTATTTCCTTTGTTCGGCATTCCGAATCACGGTTCAATTTTGATATTGATCCTTTATCTGTTTTATTTTGTGGTTGTGGCCTTTGCTTTGGGGTTGTTGCTATCCTGCCTTTTTACCGATATGATGTTGGCTACCGAAGCGGCTATTTTCCTGAGTACTCCGGCATTTATTTTTACGGGTTACACATTTCCTTTGCAGGCGATGCCCAAAATTCAATATTGGTACGCACAGTTACTTCCTTCTACGCATTTCATGACGGGATTCATTAAATTGTACCAAATGGGAACCCCACTAAAATTCATTGTTCCGGAACTTTTGACGCTCACCGTATTTTTGCTCATCGCTCTTACGTTTTTCTTCGGATTAATGTTTTGGCGTAAAAACAAATGGTGTGCACCATCGCTTAGCATGGAGGGAGCGCAACCATGAAACAAAAATTGGAAGGTTTTGCCCATGTTTTCTTTCGTGAACTGAATATTATGATTCACGATTTGGATATTTTAGTTATTATTTTATTATCACCGTTATTCTACGGATTGTTTTACGGATCGGCGTACATGCACAAAACCGAGACCAATGTGCCGGTTGTTATTGTGGATGCGGATCATTCGGCTCTGTCCCGACAATTGATTCGCGACTTTGACGTCCATCAGCTTATCGAGGTCAAACGCATCGAGCCATCACTTGTACAGGCCAAAAAGGATTTGCAAGCCTGGCAGGTACAGGCCATTATCTGGATTCCGCAAAATTTTGAACGCAATCTAAAACGGGGGCATTCGGCTCCGTTAAAAATTTATTTGAATACCAGTCGGTTTTTACCGGCCAACGATATTAATCGTGCCGTTCAAGAAATAGCCGCTACGCTCAATGCGGGATTGCGGGTGCGCTATTTTGAAACAAAGGGTCTTAATTTCGGGCAAGCCAAGGAACAGGTTGTGCCTTTGCTGGTGGATAATCGCAACTTGTTTAATACCAGGCAAACATACGGCGACTTTTTAATTCCTGGTATTTTAGTACTTATTTTGCAACAAACCTTGTTGTTCGGATTAGCCATGTCCGTTGCCAGAGAAACCGAAATCAAAGGCTGGAAAACCCTTTACCAAAAAGCAAAAGGCAGTGTGTGGGCTGTTATCAGCGGAAAATCCGTAGCCTACATTTTATTGTATATTGGCTATGCCATATTCTTTTTTACGGTTTATTTTGATCTTTTTCGGATTCCGTTCCGAGGGCATTTTTTTGATCTTTTACTCGTAACGTTTGTTTTTTTGATTTCGGTTGCCTATTTGAGCGTATTCGTGGGTACACTGTTCGATCGGAAAATTATTTCCTTGCAATTCTTGGTTTTTACATCGTATCCGGTTTTTCTTCTTTCCGGATTCAGTTGGCCGTTAAGCGCCATGCCCTTGTTTTTGCAGGGGTTGGCACAACTTATGCCCACCACACCATACTTGCAAGCCATGTTGCGCATTACGTCTATGGGAGCCGGGCTTAACGATGTTCTCGGTCAATTACTTCATCTGCTTATTCTGGGCACCATTGGTTTGATTTTAACCCGCTTGCGCATTAAGCATTACCTTAACGTTACCATTCGCGCCGGACTAAATTCACCGGTGTTCAAACTTGCGGAAAAAATAAAAGGATGAAATAAAATCGCTTAAAAAATCGGGTTGCAAACATGGGTACAATTCAAGAATTCCCAATTGCCTTGCAGGCTTCCTCCCCGTTGCCACGGGGAGGAAAATTGCAGAGCGACACCACGAGATTAAAAAAATCCTTTTTCAAAAAAGAAGAGCCAGAGGGGGCAACTCACTTTCTATTGCCATTAAAACATGAGCTTGCAAATGTACACGGCCGTAATCAAACCGGCGGTATCGGCAATTAAACCGGCAGGCAAGGCATAACGCGTTTTGCGAATATTCACCGCACCAAAATAAACGGCTACTACATAAAATGTTGTTTCGGTACTGCCGAACATAGTAGAAGCAATAAACCCGTACAAAGAATCCACGCCGTAATGTTTCATAATTTCGGTCATTACGCCGATGGAGCCGCTACCGGAAAGCGGACGCATAAAAGCCATTGGTAAAACGGCGCTGGGAATGCCGATTTTTTCAGTAACCGATCCCAAAATATTGGTAAAAAAATCAAGCGCACCGCAGGCACGGAACATAGCAATGGCCACCAACATGGCTACCAGATAAGGAATAATTTTAACTGCAACCGAAAAGCCTTCTTTCGCACCTTCAACAAATTCCTCGTAAACTTTAACCTTTTTGATGTATCCGTAGCCGATAAAGCCGCCGATTAAAACAGGAATGGCCAAAATGGAAAGCCAATTTATGATAACCTTAATCATCGATCAGTTTCCCCCTTTTTTTCTGGTACCATTGAATCAGTTTAACCGTTGTAATCCCGACGAGTGTGGCCATGCTGGCAGCGATAATAGACGGAATTACAATTTTTTGCGGATTGGCCGAACCCAATGAGGCGCGGATGGCAATAGCCGTGGCCGGTACCAGTGTAATGGCACTGGTATTAATTACCAAAAACGTAATCATATCATCGGTGGCCACACCTTTTTTGGGATTGAGTTTATTAAGTTCTTCCATTGCCTTTAGCCCCAAAGGCGTGGCAGCATTATTAAGCCCCAACATATTCGCCGCAATATTCATAATCATAGCTCCGATGGCAGGATGATCTTCGGGAATGGTGGGGAAAAGACGTTTGGTAATTGGCCGAACTAACTTGGAAATAATTTCGATCATTCCCGCTTTTTCAGCTACCCGCATTACCCCTAACCATAAGGCCATAACACCGATTAAACCGAATGATATTTTAACGGCCGTATCGGCCGCTTCGATGGCAGCCGTGGTAATTTGGCCGAGTTTGGTTTCTTTGTTCAGGTTGCGTTCCTGCTTTTGCTTTTGCACCTTTTGGGTAACCGGAGTTGCCGGACGATTCAGTTCATGATAAACATCATTCACCCCGGCGATGATGATGCTGATAAAAATCATCCAGGCCCAAATGTGATTTAACATCGATCCTCCTTTTTCCTTGGTTTGCTTGATTTTTTACCTATTAATTGATATAATTATTAACGTTGATGTTAGCTATTTTTCAAATTTAGTTCAAGTCGTTTTTTGTTCGAAAATATACCCTTAGTTTTTTAGCATTCTGAGTACGGTGACTTTAATCACATATAAATTTAATCAATTAATGAAATTAAATAATAATTCTTAACGGGTTTGGGTATGTATCGTGGGCAAAAGGAAGTTTAAATTCAACAGGATGTTCGGCTTAAGTTTAAGCGACAGGCTGGACAGTACCTATTACACCATTTTTATCCTGACCGTTTTGATTTTCGCCGGGATAATTTTTCGCTTGGCCACACTTAATTATGTTCCGTTTAAACAAAAAGCCGAAAAAGAAATTACTCATCAATATAAAAAATTCATCTCACAACTTATCATTAACGAAGTAAAAAAAGTAGCCCCTAATATCAAGAGCATTCACCAGCTTGTTCTACCTCCGCCGGTTAGCATTGCGCATAGCAGGCCAACGGTTACGGTAGTACCCGAGAACGAATTAAAAGCCCAACGTCGGCAACTTGCCAATCGCATTCGAAAAGAACGTACTATTTTACAACAAAACCAACTGGCCTGCAAAACAGGTACAGGGGCAAATATTGCATCGGAACTTCCCGCCGGTTTGAAGGCCTTTTCCGATGACGACGATATGTTCGACCCGAACATTGCAGCCATAGCCGACGCGCATGAAGCGGCACAAAAAATCAAAACGCGTGTCCGTCCGGTAAATACCGTGGTTAGTGCGCAAACAGCCCAAATAAATAATTTTGATCCCGGAGATATTACCACAGGGGACGTAAAACTGTTTAATTATGTGGTCAAGCGCAAAGGTTCCGCCTATTTGGATGTACCGGAACAATTAATTAAAGAACCGCCCGTACAAGAAGGATATCGTGATCCTACGGAAGTCGAAGAAGTAGTACGCCGTTATGCTCCGATGATCGATTATTGTTTTCGCAAGCATACACGTTATTCACCCGATACGAAAGGGTTTATTCAGGTGGCATTTAAAGTGTCTTACGAGGGATATGTCATTCCGGAAAGCGTGCGCATTGTAAATTCATCCATAAAAAACAAACCACTGGAACAGTGCATTAAAAATTACATTAAATACTGGCGCGATTTTAAACGTCTTGATCCGTCCATGGGGATCGCGCAAATCGTACAAAAATTTGTTTTTAATTAATTGCAACGCCCTGCTTTTCCTTTTTCGTCTGCAAACGTAGCAATTTCTCAAAAATCCGTCGCGCTTCTTTTTCCGTTTCTTCGTAACTACCGCTGTTGTCTATTACAAAATCCGCCCATTTGCGTTTTTCTTCCAGTGGGATTTGGCGATCGACACGGCTAAAAAATTCTTGTTTGCTCATGCCGTCTCTTTGGCGCACACGGCGGTAGCGTTCATCCAAAGGCGCATAAACCACCACAATAGCATCGAACAGTTGCTCGATATTTATTTCATACACCAAAGCGGCATCGATCACAACCAACGGGTAACGTTTGGAAAAACGCGCCTCTTCCATTTCGTCCACAATATAAGAGACCATGCGCGGATGAACAATTTGGTTAAGTTTTTGCGTGTGCAATTCGTCTTTAAAAGCCAACTCCGCCAGCCTTTTGGTATTTAACCGACCGTTGCGAAAGAATACACTGTTTCCAAAAGTACGTTGAAGCGCTCGCCGAATTTCCCGATCTTTTTGCATAATTTCTTTGGCTTTAAGGTCGGCATTAATGACTTTGGCACCCCATTTTTCGAACATTTTGGCAACTGTTGTTTGTCCGCTGCCAATACCGCCCGTAATAGCGACCAATAAAGGATTATGATATCGTTTTCTCATTCTTTACCTCACAATAACCAGTTTACCGATGCGTTCTTTCCCGTGACATTCGATTCGATAAAAATAGATACCGGAGCCTACCCGCCTGCCGTTTTGATCACGCAAATCCCAAACCACACCGCCGTTGTCGTTTGTTTTATAAAAGGAACGCACGCGTTGCCCGTTTAACGTAAAAATTTGAATTTGGGTGTTTTGAGGTAATTTTGCAAATATTAATTGTTTGTGTTCGGGGCGTACAGGCTGCGGATAAATAACCAATTGCGTTAAATCGTTCACCGGTCTGAATAAATTCAATTGCAGCGGGCCCGTTATTTCCACCCCTTGCCGATTACGCAATCCGTTCAAAGTCAAACAGACATTACGTCCGAATCCGCCGGCCTGGGCCGTTTGTGAAAGCTGCAATTGTACCTTTTGGGCAGAAGAATCCAATAAAATCACTTTTACGACACGTCCCGAGGGGGTTAGCCGGTAATGATCGACATTTAACAAACTTTGTTTATCCATGGGCTGACTAAAATCGAGCTGCACATGACTGCGGTCGAGTATCCGAATGTGCGATACAATGGGGCCTTCCGAAAAAGACATGGGTTGTAGAGGCACCATACTAAATCGACGATCTACCGGTATGCCATTTTTGCCGAACAAATTTACCACCGAAATTTCGCTTGGGGGGTACGACGGAATATCCTGCCCAAAAACGGCTAATATGCTTTCTGTTTGGGAAAGCAAAGTAACCGAGCGTGCTTTTGCCCGCCCATTGTTCAAATAAACCGCCGGAGAGGCTTGGTTGATTATGCGCATCGGTTGGTCAAAATGCAGAATAACTTGCCGCTCGCTTTCCTGCTCTGCGCTTAACAAACGGGGAGGATAACCGGTACGGGTCGAATCGAGATTGGAAAACGCGCTTTCGGAATAAACCTGTGAAGAGTCCAAAGCGGTTACGGCGTAATAATACCAGCGGTTCATTTGCGGTAACGAATCCAAAAAGGTCAAAGCGGGTGTTTGTGCGATTATTTGCAAATTGCTTTGGGAAGTACCTCGGTAAATCAAATACGCGTCCGCTTCTTCAGTTCCCTGCCAGGATATGCGTACGCGTAGCGAATCCAAAGCTTGTGCCCGGCAATTAACAGGCGATGCGGGACGGCGGACGGATTGTTGGGTATAAGCGACAATGCCCCGTGACGTATTAAAATAACATTCGGGAATACTGTCCCTGTTCAAGTCGTCCACAACGACGGTATTTGAACGGCAATCGGGATTGCTCCAAACCGCCTGCCAATTTTGGCCCGTATTTCGCTTAAAAAAATAAAGATAGGGATAGGTACTAACAAATAGCCATTGTTGGTCGGCAAAACGATAGCTTTGCAGGCCGCTGGCAAAATTTTTTTTGGGAAAATAGGGATAAAAACCGTTCAGCAATGTTTGCCGAAATGTCTTTTGCCGAGCAACCCATTGAAACGCATCTAAGCTCCAATAGCGCCGCACCCACTCCGATTCTAGATTTTGGTTTTCAGGGCTATGGCTTAAAACCAGAATCTGATCGTCGAGGGTACACAACAAATCCGTTGCATCGCTTAGGCTGGCATGGGCCGTACCCAATAGTTCAAGTCGATTATTGCCCGTACAGGAATATACGATAATGTCACCGTCGGTATCGCCAAAAATAATTTCCGGATTTCCATCACCGGTTACGTCGCGAATCAAAACAAAAGGCACTCCCAAACGATTTTCGCCTTTTGTGGGATTGGGTAACGATGCAACCAAATCGAATTCCCCGTGTCCATTCCATTCCAGAATTTGGTACACCGAATCGCGATATCCAATAACTTCTCCCAGCCCGTCGCGGTCGACATCGCAAATTTTAGCGGCCCAAAAGGAGGAATCTTCCCATAATATTTTTTGGGGGAAAGCGCCAGGTCTTCCGGCCAGAATACGCGCGCAAGGGCCAAAGCCAAGTAGCAAATCGTTTTGTCCGTCTCCGTTTATATCGCCAACATCACGGGGAATAAAGGGTTTTCCGGTGGCAAAGCGGTCCACAAAGCGGCCGTTGCTAAATTCGTAAATGTGCACCGGGCCAAAGGCCTGATGATCTCCGTATTGGCTAAGCACGATTTCTTTCAGGCCGTTTTTATTAAAATCCGTTGTAAAAGGCAACAAATAACCAGAGGGTAGCACATGCCCTACATTTTCCCATGGAGTAAATCTAAAAGACGAGGGGAAGACAATTGTTTGTTCCTGCGATACGCTTTTGAGTCCGCTGGCGTTTTGCAGAGTAAAAACAACTTTATCCGCATTGCCAATTTGATTTTTACTAATTTTAATGAAATGCTTTCGGGAAAAATCGTTGCGATCAACGGAGTAATTCGTTTTGTTGCGTTTGAATGCATCAAAAAACTCGGCATGTAAAACAGAGGGATCGTCGCTTACAATTTTAATCAGAATATTTTGTTCCGTGCCTTGATAGGCCGGAACCAATTGCACGGACAAAAATCGGGGAGCAGTGCGATCGATGGTTACCAAGCGCGTGATATCGATTTGTTGTCCGTTAAGCAATTCCATACTTAAATGCAGAAGTACGGTGGTATCGGGCAATGTGGCTAAATTTAGAACGGCCAAGGTATCGGATAAAAAAAAGTGAAAATCCGAAGATAACAACATGTGCCACTGCTGCGGATTTATGCCGATACCGTAACGAAGTTGCACGTTTTTCAAATCGGGATGGTAGGCAGTTCCGATAATAGGCAGCAAATTTCCGGCTACACTGCTTTGCGGTGGGGGAGAGTCGATGCGCAATTCGCCTTTTTTTCCGATTTTTAAGGCATTAAACACATTCACCACCCCTGAACCGATTTGGTGATTTCCGACGGTATGTCCGGAAGCACTACCTTTAATAATGGTTCGGATTTGTTCGTTGTTTAATTGCGGCCAATGCGCAAGCAATAAAGCCGCTTCCGCTGAAACTATAGGAGCGCCGAAGGAAGTTCCGTTCACCACGGCATAATGGTTTTGGGGAGCGGTACTTAATATTTCGCTGCCTGGGGCAAGCACATCGAGCACCGGACCGAAATTGGAAAACCCGGCCAATCTACCGTTTTGATCGCTGGCCCCAACAGCAATGGTCTCGGAAAATCCGGCAGGGTAAAACACTTGGTTGGAACCGCTGTTTCCGGCAGCACTAATTAAAACAAGTCCTTTTTGCCACAAATAATGGAGCACATCATGAAAAAGGGTTGAAACATTCGTATCGCCAAAACTCATGTTAACGATGCGCGCTCCGTTATTTAAGGCATAAAACAAAGCGCGAATCACATCGTCTTCTTCAAGATAGCCGGAGGCGGTTCCGGCGCGTAACACCATAATTTTTACTTTGGGGGCAATACCGCTAATGCCTATGTGATTATTGCGGACGGCGGCAATAATTCCGGCTATTTCGGTACCATGGCCTCCGCTAAACTCATCCATCGGATCGGGATCCGGGTTTAAATAATCGCCACCGTCAGCAAAATTCGGGGCGTCGGTAAAATCCCAGCCGTAAACATCATCCACATAACCGTTGTGGTCGTCATCCACCCCGGGCTTTCCATGCAATTCGGCCAGATTACGCCAGATGTTGGCCTGCAAATCCGGATGTTTGTAATCGACGCCGGTATCGATTACACCGACAATTACAGAGCTATCGCCGGAGGTAATTTGCCAGGCCTGCGGAATGCCGATTTCTGAAAGATACCATTGGCGATCGATCAGGCTATCGTTTGTAAAGGAGTGGATTTTAAAATACCCGACCGGTTCGGTTTTTTCGATTAAATTTTTTTGTTTGAGGGAATTCCAATAGGCTTTATCCTGGGCATTGCGGATTTCCATTTGCAACCAACGCCGTAAAAAAACCGGTTGCATTTTAGCCGGAATAATATTTTTAAAAAGAGATGTTGCGGGTTTTGCCAAAGCAGCGGGCAGCGTATTATTTACCAATTGCGCACGTTTTTGCAGACCGGCGGGTGTTAATTTTACAAAATAAGTTTTTGCCTGTGTTGCTTGGGGCAAAAACAGATATCCGATGATTAAAAAAAGTAAAAAACGCATTATTTCCCGGCGGAAACCAACTTGTTTAGAAATTCAATCTTTTTTTGAAATCGCGCATTATCCGGTTCTTTTTTAACGAGCGCTCTAAAGACCTTAAGCGCATCTTCAAATTTGTGTTGTGCAATTAAAATTTCACCGAAAGTGGGCGTAAGCAGACTTGGATTATTTAGAATGTCGTCGATATCCACTGCTTCGTCTTCGACCGCTTTGGCCTGCTGACGATCGAATTCCAACTGTTTTACACTCGAATCTTCTTTTTTCTTTTCCGTACTTTCCTGAATACGCTTGATTACTTCATCTAATTCTTCGGATGTTTCCGATTTGGGTTCGATCATACTCTGTTCAATTTTGGCCGCATCTTGCGAGGATATGCGTTCGATATCTTCTTCAAGTGTATTGAAATCGGCAACGGGTTTTTCATCGTTTTCTTCGGGAGACGAAACCTGTTCCGGCTCTTTATCTTCTTCTTTGTCTTCCAGTTCGCTGTTCCGGCGCTCGGCAAAGATAAGAGCCGTATCCAAGATGTGGGGTGCCTGATCTTCAAACAAGGGCTTTTCTTGCGCAGAAGGCGGTGTTTCAGATTCTTCGGTATTTTTCGGTTTATCCTGCGTGTCCGTTTTGGGAGGTTCGGTAGGCTCGTCTGTAGTAAACAAATCATTCATCCATTCGGAAAAGGCTTCGCCTTCATGTATATCCGAGCGTCCCTGATCAATTTGCTCGGCAATGGCCGAGTCTTCGCTTTCGGATTCTTGTGGCGTCGTTTCCTGTTGCGAAGGTTCTCCCATGCCGGGAGCGATTTCGGACAAATCTTCCGGGAAAAAATCCGCCTCAAAATCATCATCGATTTCCATTTCCAAATCAAAATGCGATTCCGAATCGGAGGCCAAATCTTCTTCCAGCTTAGATGCATCGAAATCGGTAAGGGAATCGGCCGAAGAAGAATCTTCGGATTGTTCCTGAGCGATTTCATCAATTTGTTCAATGATGTTTTGGCGTTCATCCTCGGGAGTTAAGCGTGAATCGTCCAAAATTTCTTCCAGATCAAGCCCGACGGTGTCCGTAGCGGTTTCTTCTTCGGCATCCCGTACAAATTCCGGCTGAGCGTACACTTTGGGTAGTAAGTCTTCGCTTTCCAAAAATTCATGCAGTTCCTGATCGAACGGGTCGTATAAATAAGCACTGAGTAATGTGCTTTCGCCCAGTTCCTTTTCACGCATTTTATAGTACAAATAGGCCAGACCTTTTAATGCTTTGGAGTGCCCCGGCTGAAAAAACAAAGCTTTTTTGTAGGCTTCCACTGCCTGGGAATCATTTTCGAGCATTTGATAACAACGAGCCAGTTGGACATATCCTTCGGCATAAAACGGAAAGCGCTTTACGCCTTCTTCGCACAATTCCAGCGCTTCTTCTACCTGCTCCCTTTTGATGAGCAAATCGGCCTTATGTGCAAACAGCACCGATTCGCTGCCAATGCTTAAAATAAATTCGGTAGGGCTAATCATTATTATTTCTCCCTTAAAAACAATTTCATATTACCAAGCTGCCAATGTTGCGTTGAGAATATCTTCGGCAATAAATTTCAAAGCTTCACTAATGGCCTGCTGCCGTTCGTCCAAACCGGCGGTTGCGCTTAGAGGTACGGCGTAATCGAAGGATTCATCGAATAGTTTTTTACCTGTTTTCAGATCTTCGCACTTTGCCTTAACTGTTACGACCAACTTATCTTCGGCAACCTGTTCGCCGGTACGCACCACGGCAGGTTTTAAGCGAATGGATTGGATGGTTCCGGACAACAGTAAATTTGCCTTGGATTCATCGACCACTTTTAATGTATTGTCATCAATAAACATATCTCGTAGCAATTGATTTAATTCTTCGGGCACACCCGGATCGGGCGATTGATTATCAAACAAGGTAATGGCTATGGACTGAATATACGATGGCAGCGACCCTTTAAACGAATAGTATCCGCAAGCTGTTAGGGCAAACGCGGAGAAAACGGTTAAAAGTAAAATTTGGCTGCACAATATTTTTTTAATACCGTTAAAATTCATGTTTTTTTTATTTAAATCTTTAACGTTTATTTACGTCGTCGGTTCAGGAGAGTCCGTATTCGTGCAATTTACGGTAAAGCGTACGTTCGCTTATTTGCAGGGCTTTGGCTGTTTTCCGACGATTTCCATTGAATTTTTTTAATGTTTCCTTAATCAATTCCCGTTCCATGGCACTAAGTGATGTGGGCTTTACTTCCTGAGCCGTTTCGGTTTCTTGCAAGGTATTTTGTTGATTGAGAAAATTAACTTGCGTTTGAATAAGTTGAGCAAGCATTTGTTTTATTTCGGTAACATCCAGTTTTAAAGAAATTAGGGTACGGTAAATCAGTTCGCGTTCGGCTTGATCCGGCGTTTTATTCAAAGGTACCGGCAAATTTTCAGAGGGTGCAACCTTGGGTTGCAAGTTAAGGGCCTGCCTGACGTAAGAGGAATAGACGATTTCTCCTTTGTTTAAAATAATCGCGGTTTCAACAAAATTTTTTAGTTCGCGTACATTACCCGGCCAATCGTATTGCTTGAGCAACTCGATGGCTTCCGGTGCAAAGCCTTTAAAATTAATCTGATTTTTGGCGGTAAACATTTCGCTAAATTTTTTGACCAATATGGGGATATCTTCTTTACGTTTGCGTAAGGGTGGAATGAGTAAGGTAATGGCCTTTAGGCGAAAGTACAAATCACGACGGAATTCATTGTTTTCAACGGCTTTTTCAAGATCTTTATTGGTTGCGGCAATAATACGTACATCTACCTTAATTGCCTTTGTGCCGCCGACCCGCATTATTTCGGATGTTTCCAAGACACGTAACAGTTTTACTTGTGTATTGAGCGGCATTTCACCAATTTCATCAAGAAAAATGGTACCACCGTCTGCGGCTTCAAAATAGCCTTTCCGTTGAGCAATGGCGCCGGTAAACGAGCCTTTTTCATGGCCAAAAAGTTCTGATTCGAGAATTCCCTCGGGGATGGCACCACAGTTTACGGAAATCAAAGGTTTGTGCCTACGCTTGCTCAATTGGTGAATGGCATTTGCCACCACTTCTTTACCGGTACCGCTTTCGCCCATAATGAGTACCGAAAGATCCGTAGGCGCCACCATAATAATGGTCTGAAGCAATTCTTCGATTTGCGGACTTTTGCCGAAAAAACCCAATTGTTCCTGAAGTTTTTCCAAATTTTGCATATTACCTATTTTCCTTATCGCCAAGCCAAAAAAGACATCCTGTATTACAAACACAGCGGGTCGAATTGTTTTATTTTAAATAATTTATTGAATTCAAAGAATTAAAGCAATGACAAACTTTATTTTTTATACGGTAAAATTTGCAACACTAACTTATTTTTTACGTAAATTCCGAACATAAACAATAGTACGATTTGTATTCACGGAATTTTCCATGATCCGATTTATTGATGTTTTTAAGTATTACGAAGATACACCGGCTTTACAGGGGCTTTCGTTCCACATTTTCGCAGGAGAAATTTTCGGCTTGTTGGGCCCTAACGGAGCGGGTAAAACCACCACCGTACATATTTTGGCTGGTATTTTGCCTTTTGATCGTGGTGAGGTTCTGATTAAGGGAGAAAAAATCGGGCAACGTAATACGATTTTTAAATCCATTGGCATTGCGCCACAAATGTTTTCGTTGTATGAAAACCTAACCGCCTATGAGAACCTTGCTTTTTTCGGACGGTTGTATGGTTTAAAAGGCCAAGCGCTTAAACAGCGAATTAAAGAGGCCTTGCAATTTGTTCGGCTTTTACCTAAGGCATCCAAAAGTGTAAAGAGCTTTTCCGGGGGCATGAAACGGCGGCTCAATTTGGCAGCGGCGTTAATTCACAAACCGCAAATATTAATTTTAGACGAGCCTACGGTAGGTGTTGATCCTCAATCGAGAAACGCCATTTTTGAAAACATCCGTCAGCTTAAGGCGCAGGGACATACTCTTATTTACACCACGCATTACATGGAAGAGGCCGAACAACTTTGCGATCGGGTTGCCATTATTGATCATGGGAGATTGCTGGCTTGCGATACGGTTCTGAATTTATTGAACCGTTACGGAAACGAACGCATATTAACCGTTGAAACTACGACAGGCAAAAAAAGTTTTGTAAACCACAGTCCCGCTGAAGCCTTGGAAAGGCTTAAAAAGGAAAAACATATTTTGAGTTTTCGCATGGAACGGGCTACTTTAGAACACGTTTTTTTAAAGCTAACTGGTCATTCGTTAAGGGACAACTGATGCAAAGTATATTGGCCATTGCCTTTAAGGATTTAAAATTACTGCTACGCGACAGGGGCGGACTTTTTTTTACGTTTTTTTACCCTATTTTATTCGCTCTTTTTTTCGGTTTTATTTTTCAACCGAGCGGCACGGAAATTGGTGCGCTTAAAGTAAATGTGGTAGACCGAGACAAGAGCCAAGAATCAAAGGCGTTTATCGAGCTATTAAAAACAGCGCCCGAGCTGGATATTACTTTAACTGATTCCTTACAAGCCCGTAAGGAGGTATTGGCGGGTAAGAAAATTGCTTATGTGATTTTGGAACGCGGTTTTGGTAGAGCCCGAAAAAATCCTTTTTGGGGCAAGGCACCTGTTGTGCTCGTGGGAATCGATCCATCCAGAAAGGCCGAAGCCGGAATGTTAAACGGGATTTTAATGAAATATGCGGTAAAGGACATGCAAAACGTTCTTTCAAATACGAAACACTTGCGGCAACTAACATCAACGGCATTGAAATCGGTTAAAACCGATCCCGATTTACCTACGTACGACAAGCAAATTTTATTCGACTTATTTCATTCATTAAATCGTTTTTTAGGTGATTCGCGCTTGAGCTCAAAGGGAAAAAACGGAAGCGGTTTTAGCGGACTTGAACCTTTGGTCATAAAAGAAAAAAACATAACCATTTCATCTTTGCGACAACAAAACAGTTTTGCGTTTACTTTTCCGCAAGGAATTGCGTGGGGATTATTGGCTTGCGCTATTTCGTTTGCTGTTTCTTTAGTCGGCGAACGTACACGGGGCACATTGTTTCGAATTCAGGCGGCAGCGGTAAAGAAATCGGCGGTATTGGCGGGTAAAGCGCTGGCTTCGTTTATTACTTCGATGCTCATGGCTGTAACGTTGATTATAATCGGTATTTTTCTGTTTGGCATTCGGGTACATTCCGTTCCGATGTTATTGTTAACTTTGACGGTTGCTTGTATTGCTTTAGTAGGCATTATGGTTCTTTTTTCGGTTTTGGGCAAGACCGAACGCGCAGTAAGCGGAATGAGTTGGGCTCTTGTTTTGCCCATGATGATGCTTGGAGGCGGTATGATACCGTTGGCATTTATGCCTAAATGGCTACAGACACTTAGCGTTATTTCGCCCGTTAAGTGGGTGCTATTATCTATCGAAGGGAGTTTATGGCGAGCATTTTCCTGGTCGCAAATATGGCAGCCGTTAATATTTCTTTTGCTGATGGGGACGATTTCGTTTTTAATTGGCGTTCGCCGTTTTAGCTGGGATTAGAGATTATTTACCGTTTTAAATTTTCAGTTAAGTAACAAAGGTTTTATATATGCCAATCGCACCTATTTTAAAAATTGAGAAGAATGCTTATTGGCAAATTAAAATTTTTACTGCAAGCAAACAATGTAAACGCACGCAAATCATGATATTAACCTTACGACGAGCGTTACACGAACTGGGAATTCGACCTAGGATTGAAATCATCGGAGATATAACGCAGATGGCGGATGCCAATGTACGATTTTTACCGGCGTTACAAGTAAACGGCACAATGATTCTACAAGGTGGTGTTTTACCTGTTCGTCGCTTAAAAAAACGGTTAAAACCGTTTTTAACCACTGCCAAGGCATAGATGTTTATTCTTCGGATCGGGAGGTGTCTTTTCCGCCCCGATAAAGCAAAAAGATTAAAATCTTTAGTACTTCCCTTTTACCAAAAGCATTATGCCTTAAGCCAAGCAACTTTCATTATTTGTGGTTAATCCCACACTTTTATTAGCAGCCCTTTTAAATATTCGCTTTCGGGGATATTGAGCATTATGGGATGATCCGTAGCTTGGTGCAAAAATCCCAAAATTTGGGCTTGCCTTCCGGCATCGAGAGCAGCATCGGCAACGATTTTGCGAAACAAATCTGCTTTCATTAATCCAGAGCATGAAAACGTAAATAGAAGCCCGCCCGGCTTAAGCAATTTAATTGCCTGCATATTAATATCCTTGTATCCCCGGCTGGCTTTAAGCAAATTACTTTGCCGATCGGCAAATTTCGGCGGATCCAGAACAATAATATCGAACCGATAATCTTCCAAAACAAAATTACGCAAAACACGGAATACATCACCTTGAATGTTTTGAAAAATTCGGGGATTAAAACCGTTTAGAGCCACATTTTCCGTAATTTTTTCTACCAAATTTCCAACCGCTTCTACATTTACAATCCGTTTGGCGCGACCAATAGCGGCGGCCAAGCCAAATCCGCCGGTATAGGCGAAACAATTAAGTACTTCTTTATCCGAGGCATAATTTCGTAACAGGGCACGGTTTTCTCTTTGATCCAGATAAAAACCCGTTTTATGCCCATTTTTCACATCTACCAAAAAGCGTAAATCATTTTCAAAAATTTCTATTTGATCCGGTGGCTCTTTACCAATCAGCAAACCGCGTTCGCTATGCAATCCTTCCTTGCGTCGAGCTTCGCTATCGGAACGTTCAAAGATGCCTTGCGGAGTAAATTTTTCATGCAGTATTTGTATGAGATCATTTTTCCAGAATCGGGCCCCGGCACTTAAAATTTGCACAACAAGAAAATCGGCATAGCGATCAACAATTAATCCGGGCAGGCCATCGGCCTCTGCGTTTATTAACCGGAAAGCATTGCTCTGCGACTGCAAATTTAAAGCCCGACGTTTATCTAACGCCTTTTGAATACGTTTTCGGAAAAAATCCCTATTGATCTTCTCTTGCGCATCAAACGACCAAACGCGAACGCGAATTTGTGATTTTCCGGAATAAGCCCCCACTGCCATTGGCTGCCCAGATGCATTGGTAATTAACACGGTTTCGCCGGATTTAGGTTTGGGATTAACGTGCTCGATGGCGCCGGAGAAGATCCAAGGGTGTTTACGTAAGAGAGAAGATTCCCTTCCCTTTTTTAATACAATTGTTTTCATATAAATACATTTCCCTTACGATTAAAAACATAATGCCCTTGCGGCGGGCTTTAACATAATCAACTCTGAGCCCATAATCAATATATTTAGTCGGGTCTGTACAAAGACCGGCGTAAGTAGAATTAAGATTCGGGCGTTTCCAAAGCATAAGATCACACTTTTTTACACCATTTTTTCGTATATTAACAATGAAATTTTGAAAAGAGGCAAACATGACGTGCTGTAGCAAGACAAAACGTATTGTATTTTTTCTTTGGATGTTTAGTGTTGCTGTGATAGCGCAAACACCCAAAACCATTTTAACGCTTTCCTGGGGCACACATAACGATGAAGCCGGATTTCGCAAAGCACCGGAGGCTTTTTACGGGCCACAGGCGTTCCAAATAAAAGGAGATGCCGTTTGGTTGCTGGATTCACCGAATCATGCTTTGAAAAAATTTAAGCTCGGGAGTTTTCGCTTAAAAATTGATTTGCCGTTTTTTGCCGATGATTTTTATTTAAACTCAAAAACCGAGTTCACGATTTTAAGCGATAACACACTGTTTACATTCCGGAACGGACAGATTGTTTCCCGATACCATCCCAGAGAGGCAACGGAAACCATTGAAATGGTTCAACCGGCCGGCACCGAGCAATTGCTTTTGCATTTTTCCGATGGCAAATGGCAAATTTTCGAACCGCTCCGCCAAAAAATTGTACCTTTGACCAAAAGCGCAGCCTCCCTTGCCCGGCAAAACGTACAATTAAAGCGTAAAAACAGCCATACCGCCCAAATCCGGTTAGCCGACGGAACCATGTTTACCGTACAATTTGCACAAAAAAATTTGGCCAGTTTACGGTTAATAGGTCAAGATACCAAAGGACGCCTTTATGTTAATTTTGAATTTTTCAAAAGGCAGGTACCCTTATCGGTTGAACGCCACATCATGGTTTTTACTCCGCAGGGGCAAACATTGCTATCGCTACAAATACCAGTTAATAATTACACGCAAATTTTTCGCGATACGTATCTTGATCCATCGGGCCGACTATTCCAAATGCGTTCACACAAAGACGGTATTGAAATTGTGGAATGGAATCTTCCCCGATGGTTTGACAGTCAAAATCCTCCAGAACTGCGCTACCCCGATCGTTTTTGGCAGGGCCAGCAATATAATTTTTTAATTCAGCCGGAGCATACTCCCGAAAATTTGCAAAAGGTAAATTCTTTTGAAGATTATCCTCAGGTAATTGCCCACGACGCATTAAGCGTAGCCCAAAATTACAGCCAACTTTATTGGAACTGTACCTCGGCCAACCTTACCAACGGCATCGTGTACGATGATCAAGGTTATCCCGTTCGTACGCCTGATTGGGTAACCGCGGGCGAAAATCAACACGTGCCCTATAAATGGGGCGGATTCGAAAACATTGAAATGTTTGAATACGGATTGCAAATCCTGAAATACGCCGGAGATAATTACACCAGCAAATGCTGCGGAAGCGACGCTGCTGTTGGCGTAGACTGTTCGGGATTCGTCTCCCGTTGCTGGAACCTGCCCAAACACTATTCCACCAGTATGATGGATGACGCCCTGACAAAGCCCTACATGAATTGGAGCGATTTGCAACCTGCCGATGCTGTACACAAAGTAGGCCATGTGCGTCTAATGGTCAAGCAAAACGGCAACGGAAGTTTAACCGTTTGCGAAGCCTCGGGTAAAGATTGGAAAGTTTCCTATCGCACCTATTATTATGCCGATTTATCGGGCTACACCCCTCGTTATTACGTAAACCGTGAAGGTGCACCCGGGAACATTCCCCAACCACGTTTGGATCGCGTAACCTACAGGGATTCCGTACAATTACATTGGGATATCGGCGGACTGAACAATATCAACACTCTGCAATTATTCAAATCGGAAGACGGACAAAACTGGGCGCAACCGTTGGACATATCCAAAGATAGTTTGCACATTACAGACACACTTAAAAATGGTCAGATGGCTTACTACCGGTTGGCCAGCATCTCCGCCGAAAACGGCCAACTTGGTCCCTATTCCGATGCCTACGGGGTTTACCGAAACGACACCAAGGTTAAAGTATTAATCGTAGACGGTTTTGACCGTACCACAGCCAGCAAGGGCGCCTGGCCCAAAATTTACCATACCTTTGCTATCAGCTTTGGGCAAGCTCTGGTACATTGCGGCATTCCCTTTGAAACGGCCGATAACAGAGCCGTGCTTGCACACCGTATTAACCTTGAAGATTATCCGGCTGTCTTTTGGATTTCGGGCGATGAAAGTACGCACGACGGCACTTTTTCCAAAGACGAACAAGATTTGGTAAAAGACTACCTGCGAAATGGGGGCATGTTGTTCATCAGCGGATCGGAAATCGGCTGGGATTTGGATCATTCTGGTACCCAATACGACAAAGACTTTTACCATAATTTTTTTAAAGCCCAATACAAAGAAGACGATGCCGCCACCTATTTGGCCCATGGCAATGACGGTACACCTTTTGAGCGGTTAAGCTTGCATTTTGATGACGGCACGCACGGTACATACAATGTTAAATATCCGGATGTTATTCAACAATTAAACGGTTCGTCGGCCGGTTTTACTTACGATAACGGGGGCATCGCCGGAATTTATTTTAGCGGAAAATTTCCGGGCGGCACTAAAGAAGGTAAACTGGTCTATCTGGCCTTCCCCTTCGAAACCATCTATTCCGTCTCCGAACGAAACGATTTGATGAGTAAAATTGTGGATTTTTTCGGCTTAGACAACCTTTCAACTGTGGAAAAAGAAAACGGGACGTCAGCCGATACGTTCGTCCTATCGGGCAACTATCCCAACCCGTTTAACAGCCAAACACAAATCCAATTCACAGCACCTGGTTCGGGACAAGTAATTTTACAAGTTTTTGATGCCCTAGGGCAAATGGTCTTCAGCCAAAGCAGAGACCTGCAAAGCGGAGGTTTACATAAAATGCGTTTTTCGGCCAAACATTTGGCCAGCGGGCTGTATTTGTATCGTTTGATCTTTAAAACCCGAAGACAAACCTTTAGCGCTCGGGGGAAAATGATCTTATTAAAATAAACGGAACGATGCCCGAAGTAACAACATCCGGGCATCGTCAAACCATATAAAAAATTGCGGAGAAATAGCCGGATTAAGATTTATTCCCTGACAAATCTTCCGTTTCTAAAAGGTTGTAACAGCGTTCTATCAATTTAAAAGAGGGAAAGTTGATCAGCAATGAATACAAACTCACAATACCGTAAGTAGCCAATACGCGGAATTGGCCGGACACCACAAATTCCACAAATCCCAGCAAAGTAATTAAATTGGCAATCGACCAAATTACCATGTAATAACGACGCAACAACATGAGCGTTTTTATGAGCACATCGGCCTTTTCACCGAACTCGGCCACAAAATCCACCACATCCGGACCAGCCAACTCCACTTTTTTACGACGCGCTCTCCAAATTAATTTTTTGGGCGTCAAATACGTACGCTTCATGTGAAATACAATGTACAGCAAAACGAGCGCTATAATCAAAAAAACCGTGCTCACACTATCCTGCGGATGCTGCGCAGAACTCGGCGCTATGGTACCCAACTTATGCATAACGTAACCGACCGCAATCAAAATCACAACACCCAAAAAGACGGCAAACCACAAAACCCGATTCACGCGATACAAATTACGTAATTTTTGTCTGAATTTATCATCCACAATGCCTCCCGAATGGAAATTTTAACCAATCATTTATTTAAAATCGGAAACAATTTAAATCAAAAAAGTTGAAATACAAAGGAATCTTTTTGACGGCCGCACCCGAAAAACCAAACTGTAATCGGATTCGGACAAACGAGCAAAACCAGTTACTGCTTTCACCTGATTTAAAGATGACTCATTCAATGTAAGCGGGGCCAGAAATAGGAGGAATTTTATCCTTCTTAAGTTTAACATCTTCTTCGTCCAGGGCGAACAAAGGGCTAATTTCCAAAGGATACAAAGGTAAAGAATTGTTTTTTAACGGCACATCAATGCCTGCATTTTTAAGCCAAAGCGCATAGTTACGCATCAAATCGTCGCGGGCGGTTTGCGGGCTTTCGAATCCTTCTTTGTTTTTAACCGCACTGAATTCTTTTAAGCGATCCACCTCGATGGTACAGGTTTTTTGCGCATCCAACAGAGCATCAAAGATAAACGTTTCGAATTTAAAGCCGTTTTTCTCCCGAGGCTTCACCAACTCACCGCGCTCATTTAAATAAGGAATAGCCTTTTCGGCAACATGAAAAGGCAATTTAAAGCCGTTTTTATTTTCCTGTTCCAGAAAAGCCACATCAAGCACATGAATAGCAATGGAACCGGCCCAAAATATCAGTTCACCCTTGTCATTACGAGCGTACATGTGCTCGGCATCCAGATCGCTGTATTCTACCACCCCCACTTTGTTGCCGATCTTACAAATCACGCCTACCCGATCTTCTGGGCTTACCTTGCGCACAACCTTATTGGACATTTGCGCACGTTCTTCGATGTGATAACCGATAAACACCGGATCGCACATTTTGACCAAAACATTGTCCACCTGAAAATAGAACAGATAATCAATGCCACGGCATTTCATATCGTCAATGGCACCACTTTCCCACAAGGCTTTAATAACTCCGCCATGACCATTTGGACTTTCAAAAATGCGGTTCTTGCTTTCCAAAATAAATTTGCCCTGCCTATCCACCGCTGGAATCATTTCCTGAATAAAGAAGAAAACATTCTCCTTCCCAAGGCCAAAATAGCGGTTGGCCCGGAAAAATTCGATAGTAGCATCATTGTTCGAACGGCTGGTCATAATGTACCAAGGAAGGGTAATGCCGTATTTTAATGACACGGCTTTGATTTTTTCGGCATGCAACTGAAAAAGGGATTTTTTTTGAACAGGCGTAATGGGAAAACAGCCCTTGGGTCCGTCAAATCCCAAACGTGAACCCTGACCACCGGCCACCAGACAAACACCCACTTTCCCATCGCGCAGAGCCCGTTCGCCAAGCGGCAAAACACGAGCATCCCGCTGTTGACGATCTTTAAGGGTTATCACTTCGACCGGTTCTATTTTCTGTTTGACTTTTTTTTGCGGATTCAAGGCCAAATCGATCAAACGATTGATTTGCGGCCAGTCGATGCGGGCCAATTGCTCGATAAACGTGTGCTTATCCTGAGACGAAAGCCAAGACCAATATTTAAAGATATGGCCCTGCCCGTTCTGATAAACCTGATCAATGACAGCCTGCCATTGCGCGTTTTCTTCCTTGATCATGTGCCAACCCTGTTAAAAACGATCTGCAATGATGATGGTAATATCATCTTCAAAATTTGTGTCGCCGGTAAATTTAGCCAAAGATTCCTGAAGATTCAAAATGAATTTATCCGGGAGTTGGTTGGCATTTTTTTTCATAAAAGATCGGATCCGTTCCACGCCGAATTGTTGTTCGTCGGAATTTACGGCTTCATTAATACCGTCCGTGTAAATCATCAGGCGCGTCTTACCCTGTAATTTTTTTTCTTTTTGTTCGAATTCGATTCCATCACTTAAAATCCCCAACAAAAACCCGTTAGTGTCCAATTCTTCCACCTGACCGGTATCGTAATGGTAAAGAATGGGCCTTGGATGCCCGGCATTACTGTAACGTAACAAATTTTTATGGCGATCGTACACAGCTAAAAAAGCACTGAAAAATTCACCCATCTGTAAAATGCCGCTAAAATCCTGATTCATTTTTTTCAAAACGCGCGCCGGATGAATAATTTGATCGCTATACTTGTGCAAAGTCATTTTAAACATGGCCGAAAGCATAGCTGCCGCCACACCATGACCGGAAGCATCGGCCATAATAACAGCAACATACCGCTCATCTACCTCCAAAACATCGTAAAAATCACCGCCCAATTGGCTGGAGGGCACGTACAGAGTAGCCAGTTTTAAATCATTAAGTTGCGGTAATGTTTCCGGCAATAAACTGCGCTGAAACTCTCCGGCTTTCTGCAGGTCGGTTATTAATCGTTTGTTCTGTTCCTCGATGATTTTTTTCTGGCTTTCCACCTTATTTAACGCTTTGCGCAACTTTTCGGCTTGCAATTCCAATTGCCGGTTTTGCCTGGTAATCCGATCCATTAAGCCGATGCGCTCTTTACCGATGCCCAAATACTCGGCAATGGCTTCGATCATAAAGCGATCGGCTTCGTCTAATTCGATGTGCTCGATATTTTCGATATTCAAAACACCGAACACCTGATCCTTGAACCGAATGGGAAACGCAAATTCGCTGCGGGTATTTTCCAAAGCACCGGGTTGGTAAAACGGAACGACATTCACATCGTTGGCAATTACTTCTTTACCGGTTTGGAATACACGTCCGATAATTCCTTTGTTTTTGGCGTAAGCCGATCCGAGCGGATAACGGGTGCGTATGCGATCGATATTCAAGCCGGACATGGCTGTTAAAACCAAACCGTCTTGTTCGGGATCGTAATAAAAAACCGTAATTTGGGACGACTCAAAAAAGGTTTTTACAAGACGATCACACACAAATTGCGATATCTCTTTCAAATCGTTGCACGAAGCAATTTTTTTACCGATTTCATTAATCGTTTGTAATTGAAGATAACGTTTCTGCAAAAGCTGATCGTTCTTAATTTGTTCGGTAATATCGTAAAAATTTTCAATACCACCGATAATCCGTCCTTCTTCATCCAAGATGGCATTGGCATTACGGCTGATAAAACAAATATCCCCGCGGCGCGTCACAATTTGCGCCACAATATTTTTGTAACTTAAAACTCCGGCTTCGGGATTAATCAACGCTTTTTCCATGACAAAAATATCGTGTAATTGTTTGCCAATGGCGTCTTTTGCTGCATAACCGGTAATCTTTTCCGCTTCGGTATTCCAAGAGGTAATTACCCCGTGTTCGTCATAAGCAATAATTGCCTGCGGCGAATTTTCGACTATTTTTTCCAGATAATCTTTGGTAATATTGACATCATGCAATAAGGTTTCCAACTGGCGGGTATACGTTTTGACACGTTCTTTTAGTTTGATGCGCTCCAAAGCTCTTTTTATGGTGAGTAGCAGCGTATCCATATCAACGGGTTTTAACACAAAATCAGAAGCCTGATTTTTTAGTGCATTGATGATGGCATTGCTCTCGCTGTATGCCGTTAAAACAATAACCTCAGTAAAATCGTCGTTTTCGCGAATGGCTCGTAGCAAATCAAGACCCGAGAATTCGGGCATTTTCAGGTCGGTTATTACGATTTGAGGATGCTTTTCACGATAAATTTGCAAGCCTTCTTTACCAGAAGTTGCCTCGAATACCAAATAGTTGTGTTCAATAAGCAGGCCGGAAAGCATTTGGATAATTTCGACTTCATCGTCAACCAATAAAATAGATCCGTTTACACTTTTAATCGGCGCTTCGGTTGCTTCTTTTTGCAGTACCTGCAACCAGCCCATGTATTGTTCCTTTCCGCACGCTTTTAGTTTAGGCGAAATTCGAACGTTCCGATTTAAACCCACATCAAAAAAAAAGAAAAAAAATCGGCTTCGATCGTTAATTCCATTCTCGATCGATTTTTATTTTTTTTTAGAATAAAAAGATCAGCAAATCCATCACATTGGTTCCTGTTGGTCCGGTAATAATAAGCTGATCAATTTGTCGGAAAAAGCGGTAGGAATCATTATTGTTCAAATAAGCATCAATTGATAAATGACGGGCACGTGCTTTTTGTACCGTGGTGTGATCGATCCATGCCCCGGCCGCTTCGGTGGGACCGTCCGTGCCGTCGGTACCGAGCGAACAGAAGTAAAACGACCGGTTGGTCTCTTTTTGCATGGCCCTAAGCATAGCCAAAGCCATTTCTTGATTGCGCCCGCCTTTGCCGTTTCCCTTTAATGTTACGGTGGGTTCGCCTCCGAAAATCAAACAGCCTGGTGCGGCAACGGGATTTCCGTGGTTTAACGCAGCTGAAAAAATACCGGCCAATAATTTGGCGATTTCGCGTACTTCGCCCTGTACGCGGTCGGTAACAATTAACGTCTGCAACCCGTCTGTGCGGGCAACTTCCGCCGCTTTTTGCAGGGCCAATAGGTTGTTGCCCAAAATCAAATTATTCATTTTTCGGAACAACGGATCGCCCGCTTTAGGTGTTTCGGGCCGCAAGCCCTTGGCCCCAGCTTGCAGATATTTTTGCACCGACTCGGGAATTCGGTTTGACAAATCGTAACGATTTAAGATGTCAATCGCCTCGGAAAAAGTAGAGTCATCGGCTACCGTAGGGCCGGAGGCAATTATCGGCAAAGGATCGCCGATTACGTCGGAAAGAATAAGGGTAAGTCCGGTTGCAGGATAAATTTGTTTGGCCAGTTGCCCGCCCTTTATTAGCGAAAGATGCTTGCGAATCGTATTGATTTCTTCGATATCGGCACCACACGCCAGTAATGATTGATTGGTTTTTTGCAAATCGTTCAGAGAAATTTCTTCTGGCAGCCATTCCATTAAAGCCGATCCGCCGCCGCTTAGCAAAACAATCACCAAATCGTTGGCTCCGGCGCGGACTGCCAGTTCCGCTATTTGACGCGTACCCTGTATCGTATTTTCGTCGGGAATAGGGTGCCCGGCTTCGAGAATACGAATAATACGGGTTGGTTTGCTGTGGTTGTATTTGACGACAACCGTACCTGCCGTAATCCGATCACCCAAAAGAGCTTCCAAGGCCTGAGCCATCGGGGCACAAGCTTTACCGGCACCTACCACGTAAATATGTTCAAAATCATTCAGATCGAACTGTTTGTTTTGAACGGTTAACAACGTGCCTTGTATTTGTGTTTGATCGCTAATCAAGCGATAAGGATCGACCGCCTGAAGTGCGGCCCGCATCATTTTTTCGGCAATCCAATGAACGTTTTTCATAAAAATTTGAACCCCGATTTAATTTGTCTTAAATATACAAAAACAGAGCATAGGGTAAAATTTAATGTTTAATGTACTGGTTTTATTATTCGGCGTTTTTGTTACCTCCTGGAGTTCCATTCTTATTCGCTGGATCGGAGATGTACCGCCTTTGGTTATTGCCTTTTACCGTCTGCTTTTCAGTGCGTTGGTTATTTTACCGTTTGTTCTTAAAAACAAAAAGAAATCCCGACCGCTCAAACATAACGCTCAGGAACGAATATTTGTTTTTTTGGCAGGTTTGTTTTTGGCCTTGCATTTTTTTAGCTGGATCAAATCGTTGCAATTGACTACCGTAGGACATTCCATTTTTTTGGAAAGTACTCATCCCATTTTTGCCTTAATACTTTCTTACTTTGTGCTAAAAGAAAAAAGTTCGTTTTTAACTCTTTTGGGTATTGCACTGGCTTTGGCAGGAATGTTTATTATTGTTTCCGAAGATCCAAAAAACCTGAGTGCGGCTTCGTTTTCCGGCGATTTGTTGGCTATTTTTTCGGCTTTTTGTTTGGCTGCCTATCTTTTAATTGCCCGCATGTTTACGCATAAAATAGCGTTATGGCCCTATTTGCTGCGCGTTTATGCTACTGCGGCCTTGCTTTCTTTGTTTTTTATTTTTGTTTTGGGATTGCATCCGTTGCGCATTCCGGCAAGCAGTTGGTTCTTTATTATCTTACTTGCATTGGGCCCAAATTTGATCGGCCATTCGCTACTAAACTGGGCCTCCCGAAAAATGCCGGTTTATTTAGTGAACTTGGCCATGCAAGGCGAAGCTGTTTTGGCTACCGTTTACGCCTTCTTATTGCTTAACGAACACCCGGGCAAACATTTTTATTTGGGAGCTACGATTATTATAATCGCTATCGGTTTTATTTTTTTACAAAAAAAACAACGGATGGAAACAAACAAGGAAGAATTTATCGGTTCTGAGAATTAATAACCGGCCGCAAATGACGTTCGGGTCGATTTCTTTCTCTCTTTTTTGACGCCTGTTAAACGGATTTATCTTTTCCGTGGCCATCCAGTGCTTGGGAAATCCTTCAAATTTAGTGCGAATACTTTTAATTTTATTGGTTTCATGATCATTATGAATTGCGAACATTATTTTCTTCAATCTAAAAATATCATTCAATGCACCCGAAAAAATAATTAGCACAACGGGCCAGCTAACCGGATTTGCCTAAACGCCAAAGTACGTTCACTTGCCGCCGATTTTCTTCAGGTTAAAATTGCTAAAAGTTGTGAAATATTTGTGGCGGAGCAATTACCTTGAAAAAGAAATTCTTCGGGAGATCATTTAACAGCTAAAACCACTAATTTTACTTTAGGCAGAACTTGTCTAATTTTTTATTTCATTGATCAAAAGTTCGAGATCACGGTTTAAATTTGAAAATTGTCCAAATGGAGAGAATGCTGACCATTAATAAATGTTTAAATCACCCGAAAATTTCGTTTATTTTAAGAAAATTTTCAAATCTAATTCTAATTTTAGGCCAACAAAAAATTTTTTATTGCACCGAATTGCCACCCTCTGCCGCCCCTATTTTCCGCCACAATTACTTAAAAATAAATTTATTAACCGTTGCTCTTTTCGTCAAAATATTGGTGCTATTCCATTCCTGATTATCGATGTATTTTGCGTTTTTTTGCCCCTATCCCGTCTGTTAGCGATATCGGTTATTAATTACGCCTTAATTTGTGTGTTGGCGCATTGTACTTCCGATTAATTAACGTAATTTTAAATCGTTTTTTCACATTCTTATTTTTCCCACGGACGGGAGGCGTAACACAAAACAAAGAGGCACACCATGCGTTCGTTTGCAGGCATTATTTTAATGGTAGCAATGATTCAAACCGTTGTCTTTGCCCAAACCGACATTGCAGACAAAGCCGAAATTTACGGCACCTGGAGCATCGACGGTTCGCCTTACCGCATTAACGGTGAGGCCATCATACCGGCAGATTCCTGTTTGATTATTGAACCAGGCGTTCGCATCGAGTTTAAAACCGGTAACAATCATGCCTATGTAAATCCCGCATTCGATCTGGGATTTTTACGCATCAAAGGGTGTTTAAATGTTAAAGGCACAGCCGAACAACCGGTAATTTTTACCAGACAAGGAGAAAGCGGCAATTGGGGCTTGCTCTTTTTTGACGAAGGCGCAGACGAGCATTCATATTTGCGTTTCGCTACCGTAAAATACGCATCCTACATACAGTACCTGAAAAATTGGGCGGATTATTACGGCGCGGTTAGCATCACCGATGCCGGTTTGACCATTGAAAATTGCCGTTTACAAAACAACGCGCAAGATGGACTGTTCATCAAACAGGCCCCGGTCATCATTAAAAATTGTTTGATCGCCCAAAACGGACAAAATGCCATTCGTGCCGTTAGTCAGAGCGATTTGCAGATTACCAATACCACTATTGTCGATAACGCACAGGCCGGTTTCGATTGCGGTGTAAACAGCCAACCCCAGATAATTAATTCCATCTTCTGGGGTAATCAAAACGATTTTATTGTCGGTGACTACGCGCAAATTTCCGTTTCTTATTCTATTTTGCAATCTGTTAAGGTACCCGAAGGTGTTATTTCCGGTAGCGGTAATTTATGGGGTAAAAATCCGAAATTTATTAATACCTCTGCCGGTAATTACCAACTGGAAGCCAATTCTTTCGCCGTTAACAACGGTACGCCAGATACTACCGGATTGCATTTGCCGCTAACCGATTTGGATGGGCAAACGCGTTTGCGTTTCGGACGAATTGACATGGGTGCTTTTGAACGCGCCGATTCGTATCTGCGCCTGCTTTATCCTAACGGTAATGAACCTTTTGTAGTGCAAACCAACGAAACCCTGCGTTGGCAAACCGATTTATCCGCGGTTGAATTACAATTTTCCGAAGATAACGGTCAAACATGGTTATCGATGGCAACAGTTAACAACCAAACACAATTGAATTGGGAAATTCCGGATATTCCGTCTGAAGAGTGCCTGATACGCGTGCTCGATGCCAACAATACCTCCATGAGCGATACGTGCGATACCACTTTTATCATCGACGATCATGCCATTATTCGCGACGGATTAAAGGTATCGGGCACGTGGAGCAAATCAATGAGTCCCGTGGAAATTCGCGGTACAGCCATTGTACCGCCGGATTCCCTTTTGCGTATCGAACCCGGTGTACATGTTTTATTGCATTCCGGAACGTATTTTACCTATGGCAGCACAAAATTCGATGCAGGCTTTTTATGGGTGCAGGGAAACCTTTCGGCGGTAGGCAATTCGCAAGACTCCGTTATTTTTGATGTATGGGGTACGGGACATTGGGCCACCCTTCTTCTTGATCACACAGACAGCCTGTTAACTGTGCTGAAATTTATTAAGTTGCAAAACGCGGCCGGAATTGACAGCGTAAACGATCGCAATTTTCCCGCAGCCTTGTCGCTTGCCAACACAAATTGCGAAATCGCACAAGTACACATTAGCAACAATGCCAGCAGCGGCATTCTCCTTGCCGACGAGAGTGCGCCCAAAATTCATGATTGCCAAATTGATCATAACGCCGGATCAGGCATTTTATCTCAAGATGCCCGACGTTTTGCCACCCCGGAAATGTTTTTCAATCGCATTGAATTTAACCATCGCCACGGTATTGCACTGACCGATTTAACCTCCGCTTACGTGCATGACAATTTGATTGAACACAACGATTCCACGGGTATTTACCTGCAAACCGGCTACGCAACTCCGCGCATCGAAAACAATCGTTTGGGTTACCAGAACACGGGTATCCTGTGCGAGAATACCGCGCCCAAACTAATCGGCGATCTAATTTACCACACAGACAAGGGTATTGCGTTGCGTACGGCTAGTCCGGACATGGGTAATTTGACTTTAGCCGAAAATAAGGTGGCCATCGATTGTCAGGATGCCAGTCCCATTTTAACCAATGTGCTCTTTGGCTCTAATACGCAGGATTTTTCATTCGCCTCAGGCGACCAAAGCGCACCAACCGTTTCTTATTGTCTGACCGATAAACCCTATTTTGCCGCACAAATCACAGATGCAGGTTTTAATCGCACCAACACCAATCCCAAATTCACGGGGAACGGGCAGCACCCGTTTTCCATTACGCGCGGTTCTCCGGCTATCGATCACGGAACCAATGAGAATTCGCTGATTACCCTACCCAAATTCGACGTAGCCGGACATGCACGTATTCTGGACGGAAATCATGACGGAATCGATCAAGTGGATATTGGCGCTTATGAATTTGCGGAACTCATTGCCGAATTTGAGGGTACACCCATTTCCGGCGCCGTACCGTTAACCGTACACTTTAAAGATCGATCCATCGGAAGTGTGGACACTCGTTTATGGGATTTCGGAGATGGGACAACCGCACAAGAAACCAACCCCGCGCACACCTACACTAAAAGCGGTAAATTTACTGTCAGGTTAATCGTGCGGGGCGAAGCGGGCCAAGACACTTTAACCCGTACCGATTACATTTACGCCAAATTTCCGCCTTTTGTCTGTCATCCGCTTCGCGATACTTCATTCGCAGAGGATGCGGGTTGGCAATTTATTAATGACATGCACACAGTATTTTGCGATTCGGATAGTACTTCGTTGCTCTCGTTTTCACTTAACATCGATCCGGAAAAAGTCCGAACATGCTGGCAACACGATTCGCTATTCGTAAAAGGAGATAGTAATTTTGCCGGACAGGTACGTATATTCGTTACAGCTAAAGATGGCATCGGGTTGAGCGCTAACGATACTTTTTTAGTGGTATTCCGTCAAATAAATGACCCGCCGTACCACAAGATATTTTTACCAGATTCTTTGGTTTTTAACAGTGACTCTACGGTTCTGCTGAATTTGTGGACGTTTTACGCCGATGTGGAAACACCTTCCAGTGCATTGCAGTACACGTCAACAACTTCAAGCGATTCGGTATTTACCCGTTTTGATTCCGCAAACGGAACTCTTCTTATTAGTTGCAACCCTGCCTTCCGCGGAAATGCTCGTTTGTTTATCCGCGTCCAGGATGACAGTGCCGCAGTTTTGGCAGACACGGTTATTTTGCACGTTTTGCAACCAACAATGCTTTGGGCACGCGACCGAGCTGTTCCGGCTGCATTTTATCTTGCTCCGGCATTTCCTAATCCGTTTAACCCGGTTGCCACCATTCGCTACGGGCTCCCGGAAGCTCAAAAGATCGATATTAGTCTGTTTGATATTTTGGGTCGTAAAATCGCTTTGTTATTTTCCGGAAACCGTTTGCCAGGAAATTATTCTTTTAAAATCTATGGTAACCGTTACGGGCTTTCCAGCGGAATTTATTTTTTAGTATTGCGTAGCAAAAAATTTAATTTGGTACGTAAAATTGTCTTTCAAAAGTAAGCGGTACCATTAATACTTTTAGCCTTTTAAGGACAAATAGAGGTTGAAAAAGGAAGCGGGAAAGGCAGCCGGCGCCTCGATACATCCCGATGAATCGGGACTACTCGGCAACCGGCGCGCCACCTGGTGAGGGCACCATTCAACGATTCAACAATTCAACCGACCAACAACCTTTGCGCACATCCCTCCGGGATGCGGGCTTTGGCAGGATGCACAGGATTTTCCGGATCGAAAACACCCATCCCGTCAGGGATGGGGTGAACTTATGCCCCCAATTCATTGGGGGTGAATGGAGAACGTCCTCCTCATCCATTAACACCGGGCTTCAGCCCGGTGAATCGACATAACCCAATCTAATATAATAAAACCGCTTTAGCGGTTTCAGGAATATCCACCCACCGTGCTCTCTGCGAAAACCGTTGAAACGGTTTTCTGGCGGCACTTCGCTTTCCAATCACCGGGCTAAAGCCGCGGTGTTAATCAATGGTTATCTAACATAATAGGGTCGGGGCGTATAAAATTTTCAAATCATCAATTCATTATCCTGTTCCATCCTGAATATCCTGTCTAATTTTTTTTCCGGACAGGATGAACGGGATTTTCCGGATCAAAAACACCCATCCCGTCAGGGTTGGGGTGAACTTAGGCCCCCAATTCATTGGGGGTAAATGGAGAACGTCCCCCTCATCCATTAACACCGGGCTTCAGCCCGGTGAATCGACATAACCCAATCTAATATAATAAAACCGCTTTAGCGGTTTCAGGAATATCCACCCACCGTGCTCTCAGCGAAAACCGTTGAAACGGTTTTCTGGCCGCACTTCGCTTTCCAATCACCGGGCTAAAGCCGCGGTGTTAATCAATGGTTATCTAACATAATAGGGTCGGGGCGTATAAAATTTTCAAATCATCAATTCATTATCCTGTTCCATCCTGAATATCCTGTCTAATTTTTTTTTCGGACAGGATGAACGGGATTTTCCGGATCGAAAACACCCATCCCGTCAGGGATGGGGTGAACTTAGGCTCCCAATTCATTGGGGGTAAACTGGGAACATCCAACCACCTAAATATTTGTCCCGTAGGGACATTTGAAATCACCCGGAGCGTTGTGGGGTATTCAACCGTCCCCATAAGATGGTGTTTGGCGGGTTGCCCATTCCCGCCGGTGCCTCGATACGTCCCGATGAATCGGGACTACTCGGCAACCGGCTTTTTCCCGCAGGGCTGCAAAATGCCACAATCAAAGCGCCCCCCTTTGAGGGGGGCTACAGGGGGTAAATCGTTGTAACAAACCACCAAAATTGCTCTTAGATCGGCACTTTTTTGTGCCATTAACTTTTAACCCTTACACCCTTAACCTTTTCTCCAGCCATCGAACCACACCGAAGAAGCACCGAAAACAACATTCAAAGATTCAACCAATCAACCAGTCAACCTTTTCCGCCCACGATTGCCCTTAACCATTAACCCTTAAACCCTTAACCTAAAACTGCCACACGCAAAAGCCCCCCTTTGAGGGGGGCTACGGGGGGTAAAACACCGGCGCAAACCACCGAAATTGCTCACGGGTCGGCATAATTTTTCACATTCAACCCTTAACCCTTCCAGACCATTGAGCTACACCAGTAGAGAACAAAGTAACCATTCAACAATTGCCCGAAATAAACCACCTTTTATTTTTGTTATGTAACTTGACTTGTCTTTTGCGCATCAAACGACAAGTTAGCGAAAGCGATTCGGCAGACAAATGATAAAAGTAGTAAAAAAATAGAAAGACAGGAGTGTATAATGGAAGATGCAAAACATTACAAAGTATTGATTATTGGATCGGGACCGGCAGGTTTAACAGCAGCTATTTATGCGGCACGTGCGGAACTTCAACCTTTAGTATTGGAAGGTAACGAACCAGGGGGACAGTTAACCATTACAACCGAAGTTGAAAACTATCCTGGCTTCCCCGAAGGCATTCAAGGTCCGCAACTAATGCAAGATATGCGTGAGCAAGCAGTCAAATTCGGTGCCGAAACCAAATTCGAAATGGCTCAGGAAGTTGATTTTTCCAAGCGTCCGTTCACCGTTAAGACCGATGACAATGTGTACACAGCCGATACGGTTATTATTGCTACCGGTGCCTCGGCGAGATGGCTGGGATTGGAATCGGAAAAACGATTGCAAGGTAAGGGCGTTTCCGCTTGTGCAACTTGCGACGGATTTTTTTACAAAGATAAAGACGTTATTGTAGTTGGCGGAGGCGATTCGGCCATGGAGGAAGCGACATTTTTAACCAAATTCGCGCGCAAGGTTACCATTGTGCACCGCCGCGATCAGTTCCGTGCTTCCAAATATATGATCAAAAGAGCCGAAGAAAATCCCAAAATCGAATTTGCTTTGAACAAAGTAATTACCGAAATATTAGGCGATGAATTTGTTACCGGAGTCCGTTTAAAGGATACTAAAACCGGCCAAGAAAGCGAAATGCCCGTGGACGGTGTATTTATGGCCATCGGGCATACGCCTAATACATCCGTTTTTAAAGGCCAAATTGAACTAGACGAAGCCGGTTACATTAAAACCGTTCCCGGCACCACCCGTACAAATATCGACGGAGTTTTTGCTTGCGGTGACGTGCAGGATCGAATTTACCAGCAAGCCGTTACGGCTGCAGGTACAGGATGCATGGCTGCTCTGGATGCGGAAAAATTCCTTCTGGAACACGAATAGAGTAATATTTTATTTGGAACAAAATAAAAGGCGTCCGCTAATGCAGGATGCCTTTTTTATGCTTTGATTATTTTTAAAAAATTGATTTGCCCGAGTATGTTGCGAGTTTTATTAAATCCAACGGTGCAAAATATCTTTCAGAACAGCCGCAGTAATGTTCTTGCGGTATTCGCGTGTGGAACGAATATCATCAATGGGGTTTATTTCGGCTTTCAGAGTTTTGGCAGCTTCTTCAATACGTCGGGCGTTTAATTCCTTTCCTTGAAGCACCTGTTCGGTTTTACGATGGCGGCGGATAATCGGAGCCACGCTACCGCTGGCGATGCGTATCTCACGAATAAATGTGTTTTGCTTTAAACAAATAACGGCCAGACTTAACTTGCTAATAGCCAAAGCCTTTCTCTGGCCGACCTTACGGAAATCCCACAAATAATCATTCTCCTCGGGCCATGGTATTTCGATAAATGCAATGTACTCGTTCCGTCCGAGAACCGTTTGCCCTGGGCCAGTCATGAATTTATCGACGGGAATACGTTTGAAATGCCCGTTTGTACGCGGCCCGATGAGTAGTTCTGCATTTAACACCGAAAGCACCGGCAACGTATCCCCAGCCGGAGAAGCATTGCCAATATTTCCGCCAATGGTTCCCCGATTTTGTATTTGTACCGCCCCGATAAGTGAGCAGGCATGGGTTAAAATCGGCAAGCGCGTTTTAAGTTGCCAATTATTAATAATATCCCCGTAAGGCACAGCCGCACCAATGCGTACAACGTGCGGTAGAATTTCGATTTGTTCGTGTAATTCCGGCAAAGCCGTGAGATCTATCAGATGTGTGGCTTTTAACCATTTTTCCTTTTGTACCATCAAATCCGTGCCGCCCGCCACAAAAGTCCAGCGCACCGAATCTTGCCGCAGCGCCCGATCCAATTCATCAAGATTTTGCGGGCGCAAAACGCTAATGTTATTTTTCATAGGGCCAATCCTCTTCAAATTGGGTTTTAATTTTTTCGTGTTCGGCCAAATCTTTAACCGCTTCCACAATTTTAGTGTAGCCCGTACAACGGCACAAGTTGCCGGCCAGTGCCTTTTCGACCGCTTGCTCGCTCGTTTTTTTAGGCGCATCTTTTAAATAAGAAACTGTGGAAACCACAAAACCGGAAAGGCAAAAGGCACATTGCACGGCCCCGTGTTCCAAATAAGCTCGCTCGATAGTGGCGTAACCCGGCCATTTTTTCAATCCTTCCAGAGTGACAATCTCATGTCCCTCGGCCTGAAAAGCCGGAATCAGACAGGAATTCACCGTTTTGCCGTCGAACAAAACCGAGCAGGCACCGCATTCGCCTTCGCCGCAACCTTCCTTTACCGAAATCAATTGCAGATCGTCGTGCAATACGTCCAGCAAACGCGCTTTGGGCGACACGTTCAATTCCACTTGTTTTCCGTTTACTTTAAAGGAGACTTTCATTGCTGGCCCCCGTTCTTACGCATTGATTGTACCAGTTCGAACAAATCTTCCGGCATTACTGGGATTTTATTAATCGGCCGGCCAAAAATCATTTGCAGGCCAGAAACCACTGCCGGTGCGGCTCCGACCAACGGAAGCTCGCCCAGACCTTTGGCACCGAACGGGCCAAAGGGGTACGGATTTTCCATGATTTTAATATCCATCAATGGCACATCTGCGGCTGTGGGAATGATGTAATCGTTAAATCCGTGAATGTTTAATCGTCCGTTTTGTCTGGTGATTTTTTCGTAAATGGCGTAAGCAATTCCCTGAAGCGATCCCCCCTGAATTTGGGCAATGGCCTGATCGTAATTAATGGCTTTGCCGATTTCGTGTGTGGTGTAGTAGCGCGTTACCCTTATGGAAAAAGTGATCGGATCGACTTCGATTTCGGCAACGGACGAAGCCCAAGAATAGACCGGATAGGCATCGCCTTTCCAGTTCTCTTCATCAAATTTGATAAACGGCGGGTGATGGTAATTTTTCTCGAAAATCAAACCCGTAAACATCTGTGCCACGTCGCGGAAAGGCAAAATTTTGTCATCTCCGTAAAAATATCCCAAACGATATTCAAACCGCAAACCGTACTTTTCTTGCAATCGCTTTGCCAGGGTTTGAATGATTTCATTGCCCAAATCCGTGAGCAAACTGCCAACCACCATGGTGGAACGCGAAGCAACCGTTGGCCCGGAATTGGGGACAATATCCGTATTGACTTCGGCAAGGATAACCTGCTCGCGGTCGATGTTTAACGCTTCGGCCAAAATATTGCGGAAAGCCGTTTGTTGTCCTTGCCCCATTTCCGTTTGCGCCGTAAAAATAACCGGCCGTCCCTGGGCATCAATTTCGATGCGTACCTTTCCCTGAATGCGATTTTCTCCCCCGCCGGTAAAGCCTGCTCCGTGTAAAAAGACCGCGATACCGATACCTTTTAAAACATCATCCGGTCGGTTTTTCGGATATTGGCCTTGAAGCAAGCGTTTTAGAATGGGAGCATTCCGGTTCTTATATTTTCGGTATTTTGCCGAATAATCGCTGCGTTCCAGTACATCGTAAAAAGTTTGCTTGTTAGAAACACTGTAACGCAACACCTGCCCGGTGGCCGTTTTCTGGCCTTCATCAATCAAGTTAATAGCGCGAATTTCATCGGGGCGCATCCCCAGTTTGCGTGCCAATTCTTCCATGATCATTTCCATTGTAAAAATACCTTGCGGCCCGCCGAATCCGCGAAAAGCGCCGCTGGGTACGGTGTTGGTAGCCACCGCTTTGGCCTCGATGCGTACGTTCGGAATGTAATAGCAGCCGGTAACGGTTAAAGCCGTACGTGCCAAAACCACCGGAGATAAAGTAACGTAAGCGCCGCTGTCCAAATAAACGGTAATATCGGCGCCGATGATGTGACCCTTTTTATCCACATAAATTTTATTGCGACTAAAGGAAGGATGCCGCTTGGTGGTAAACTGAATATCTTCCGCGCGATCGTAAAAAATGGCCACCGGATGCCCGGATTTGGCCGCCAGCAGAGCTACGTGTGCCGCTAACAAGGAAGGAAAATCTTCTTTGCCACCAAAAGCCCCGCCGGTAGGTGCGTGAACAACGGTAATTTCTTTTTTTCCGGCAAAAACCTCATTCAATGAATCTTTGATGTAATAAGGGCACTGCATGGAACCCTTAATAATAATACGTTTGTCCCCCCGAGGAATGGCGACCATACCCTGAGGCTCCAAATAAACATGCTCCTGAAATCCAGTCTCCGCTTCCAGCTCGACGATGCGAAATGCGTCTTCGGCGGCTTTGTTCAAATCACCCCGTTCGATGCGGATGTGTTTGAAAACATTATCCGAACCGTACAGCTTAATTGGGCTTTGTTCGGCCTTTAGCGGATTGTCGATAAACGGTAGCGGTTCGTATTTTACGCGAATGTGCGCCAGAGCCTCGACGGCTTTTTCTTTTTCGGCAGCCGCCACCAAAGCTACGGGTTCTCCGCAGTAATTAACCGTTTCACGGGCTAATACGGGCATGTCTTTTTCAATAATGGCCACGTAGTTGTTCGGAACATCATCTGCGGTTACAACCGTTACCCTTTGCCAGTCAAAATCGGGATCAAAATCAACGGACAAAATGCGTGCTCTGGGATGGGGACTACGCAATGTGGCGCCGTACCACAGACCGGGAATGTGTTCGTCTCGGATGTAGCGAACTTCGGCTCTGAGTTTGTTCAGGGCATCAACGCGGTAATCTTTGGGATTTGCTTTCATGGTAATCCTTTGAATTTTGGTTCCTTCGGGGAAACTCCCGTACCAATTTAATAAAAAATGAGAAAAGTTTCCGAAAAAAAATGTCTTTATCTTAGATAACATCCCAAGGTTGGGCTTGCCTTAATCGTATTTTTTTATTAAATGGAAAACGAATGATTTACATTAAGGAAAGACACCATGCGTAAACTACTCACGTTTCTGTTCGTTTTGATTTTTACCATCTCTCAGGCCATGAGCGCCAATACTTTTGATGTAAAAGCGCATTACACCAAAAAGGAAGTGTACATTCCCATGCGCGACGGGGTACGCCTATTTACTTCAATTTACTTGCCCAAAGATACTACCCGTTCCTATCCGATTTTAATGCAACGAACGCCTTACAGCGTTGGCCCTTATGGAGAAAACAAGTACAAGCGCCATTTGGGGCCTTCCCATCTTTTTGAAGAAGAAGGCTTTATTTTTGTGTATCAGGATGTGCGGGGACGGTTTATGTCCGAAGGAAAATACAAAAACATGCGTCCCTACATTCCCGATAAAAAACCCGATCAAGTTGACGAAACAACCGACACGTACGACACCATCGATTGGCTTGTTAAAAATCTTGCGCACAATAACGGACGGGTTGGTGTATGGGGAATTTCGTATCCTGGTTTTTACACATCCATGTCTGTGATCGATGCACATCCCGCGTTAAAGGCTGCTTCACCGCAAGCGCCCATTGCCAATTGGTTTATCGGCGACGACGTTCACCACAACGGTGCCTTTGCCCTCACATTGGCCTTCGATTTCTTTTCCGTTTTCGGAGTACCGCGTCCGCACCCGGTAAATCATTGGAACAAATCCATTGTAAAAATGCCTCCTGACGGATATCGGTTTTTTCTGGAAATGGGCGCCTTGCCCAATGCGAATGAAAAGTATTTTCATCGCAAAATCGCTTTCTGGGATAGCATTATGGCCCACAGCAGTTACGATGCATTTTGGAAGGCCCGCAATATTTTACCGCATTTCAAACATGTCACACCGGCGGTTTTGGTAGTTGGCGGTTGGTTCGATGCGGAAGATTTGTACGGCACGTTAAACACGTACAAAGCCATCGAGAAACAGAGTCCTGGTACATTTAATGAGCTGGTTATGGGGCCCTGGTCGCATGGAGGCTGGGAACGTTCCGAAGGCGATCGTTTGGGGGATATTCATTTTGGCGCCAAGACCAGTGTGTTTTTTCAGGACTCGGTACTCTTTCCGTTTTTCATGTATTTTCTAAAAGGCAAGCCGGGATACAAACCGAGAGAAGCGCTTTGTTTTGATACCGGAGCTTTGCATTGGAAGACGTTTGATCGTTGGCCTGTTAATTACGTAAAAACCAATCTCTATTTAGCTCCGGGTAACAGCCTCCGATTCGATCCGCCGCGCAAATCCGAAATCGGGTTTCGCGAATATCTAAGCGATCCGGCCAAACCTGTGCCTTTTACGGCTAAAATCACCAATCGGTGGGGACGTACGTTCATGGTGGAAGATCAGCGTTTTGCTTTCAAACGGCCGGATGTGCTCGTTTTTCAAACACCCGTGTTGGACAATCCAATAACTTTGGCCGGGCCGATTGAAGTGCGTTTGTTTGCTTCGGTAAATAGTACGGATGCCGATTTTGTAGTCAAACTGATTGACGTTTGGCCCGACACGGCGACAGACTTCAGACCGAATCCGTGCGGCGTGCGCATGGGAGGTTACCAGGAATTGATTCGCGGGGATATTATGCGTGCCAAATTCCGTAACGATTTTTCCGCACCTCGACCTTTGATTCCCAATAAAATTACGGCGGTTAATATGACCATGCAGGATATTTACCATACGTTTTTGCCGGGGCATCGCATTATGGTGCAAATTCAAAGCAGTTGGTTCCCTTTATTCGACCGCAATCCACAACAATTCGAAGATATTTATAAAGCAAAAGACAGAGATTTTAAAAAGGCAACCGTCAAAATCTTTTTTTTGCCACAATATGCAAGCCATTTGGTTTTGCCGGTTTTGCAAGGGGACAATTAAGCGGGAATGAAGTTGCCTTTGACTTGCCGATCAGTTAATGCGTTAAGCGATGCAGCCACGGTTTGTCTTCACAGGCAATAAAAAAGATGATTTTTCATTCAATAATAGCGCATTGACTCAAACGGAAAAAGATGCCGAATCCATCTGTTTTTATTCAGAGAGAAGCGAGCACATACATAGGGGGCATCCCCGAATAAACGCGGAAGTTTTAGCATCGAAATTTTGAATTCCAAACTCTTAATGCTAACCTGCCGTTTAGGCATTGCCGATACGTTCGCCGTGTCTGCGGTGGGAGACGATTAAAAGAAGCACAAGAAACCATGTTCTTCCCTTGTGTATTGCTGCAAAAATCGGTAACGGATTCGCTTTTTGCTCTCAATTATTTCTTGATTGTTATGTAGATATTTATTTAATTAACACTTATGAAAGCATCTTACGGATTTATCGAAACACGCGGTTACATAGCCGCCATTGTGGCGGCCGATGCCATGGTCAAAGCGGCCAA
>Ga0256914_1000067_pt1 | contig 98123 bp, 71 predicted proteins | sample HulkmetaG_FD_191571 | JGI IMG/M metagenome (GOLD analysis project Ga0256914, IMG submission 191571) | Hydrothermal chimney microbial communities from Main Endeavour vent field at the Juan de Fuca Ridge, Pacific Ocean - Hulk | ecosystem: Environmental > Aquatic > Marine > Hydrothermal vents ...
CCCCCGCCCACCTTCCCCCACCCCTTCCCCGACCACCCAACCTGCCGGTCCCTCAACCTTCCAAACCATCGGCTACTCGGTGGAAAACCGCCCCATCACCGCCACCCGCATCGGCGACGGGCCGATCAAAGTCGTCCTGATCGGCGACATCCACGGCGCATACGAAGCCAACACCTACACCCTTACCCTGCAACTCCTGGATTACTTTCAAGCACACCCCCAGGACGTCCCGCCCGACATCAGCCTGTGGCTCATCCCCACCATGAACCCCGACGGCCTGGCCACCGGCCATCGCTGGAACGCCCACAAAGTGGACCTGAACCGCAACGCCGACACCGACCTGGACGGCTGCGCCGGGAACGACTGGTCGCCCGACACCGTGGGCCATGAAGGAGTCCACAAAGGCGCGGGCGGGACCTACCCCTTTTCCGAACCGGAAGCGGCGGCCCTCCGCGATTTTTTGGATGACGCCTGGATCGCCGTCTTTTACCACAGCGCGGCGGAGGCCATCTTTGTCGACTCTTGCGCCCGCCATACACCCACCGCCCGGCTGGCCCAGGTCCTTTCCGAGGCCACCGGCTACCCCGTGCCGGAGGAGGGCTGGGCGGGCTATCCCGTCACCGGCGATTGGGGCGACTATTTGGCCGGGGAAGGCGTCGCCGCCGTGACCGTTGAACTGAGCGACCACGACGATCCCGAATTTGAGCGCAACCTGGCCGGGGTGCAGGCACTCCTGACCCACGCCCAGGAGATCGTCCAGGCCGAAGCCGACCGGGCCGGGGCCGAGTATGTCTGGCTGGATGAAGCGCATGTTGGGCAATGGCGCTACGCCGAAAACACCTTCCTCCACCCCATTGCCCTGGAAGTGGTGGGCGACACCGCCTATCTCCTCGACGGAGGGCGCGTCCTGGCCCAGCCCCTGACCCGGCCCGATCCGCCGTACCCGATCCTGGCCCCCGGCGACGATGTAGAAGGCGTCCGCGTCCTGGAGCCGCTGGATCTGGCCGCCGCCGGGGATACCCTTTTGACCCTGGACCGGGCCGGCGATGTCTACCGCTACGATCCGCGCCGCGATGCCTGGTCGTTGGAACGCTACGACCGCCCTCCCGGCGAGACCTCGGCCCACTATTTCGTCGCCCTGACCGGCGACGGTCAGGACCACTACCTGTTGGAAACCACCTACGAACAGGTCGTGCGCTTTGCCGACGGCGAGCGGGGCGGGGCCTGGGCCAAATTGCCCAAGAGCCGAGACGTGGATGTGAGCGTCGGCGATGCGGGCGTCTACGTTCTGACGCGGGCCATGAACAACCCCCTCGGCGACCTGCGGCTCTACCGGCAAGGCGGGGCGGCGGCCAAAGATTTCGCGCCGGGCCTGCCCCTGATGCACCCCCGCCAGGTGGTCGCCGCCGGAGAAACCGTTTACGTCCTGGATCGGGCCGGTCGCCGCCTGCTGGCCCTCGACCCGCGGAGCGGCGCATTACAAACCCTTTACCAATTCCCCGACCGCCGGGCCGTCGGCGCGGTGTGGGCCGACCCCGACGGCGGACGGCTCCTCCTGGCCGGGCGCGACACCCTCTACTTTGTCGGCCAACCGGAGCAAGCCGCCGAGATCGTCGGTGGGCCGCAGTTGACGCTCCCTCAACCCCACGACCCGGACCTTCTGGAGAGCCTGCGCGGCTACGCCGTGCCCATCGAGGGCGCACACCTCACCAACCGCGATTTTCAGATGCCCGGCGCACCGCGCCACTACCGCCTGGGCGTCCACGAGGGGATTGACTGGTACGGCCACACCGTCGGCGTGCCGGTGGACCGCAACACGCCGGTCCACGCCGTGGCCGATGGCGTGGTCATCCGCGCCCTGGTGGACTACCAACCCTTGACCGCAGCCCAGGCCGAGGCGTGGCGCGAACGCTGCCGGGCGGCGGGCTACACCCCGCCGGAAGTGCTGGACGGCTACCGGGGGCGGCAAGTGTGGATCGACCACGGCGGCGGAGTCGTCTCCCGCTACGCCCACCTGAGCCGCATCGAACCGGGCATCGTCGAGGGGGCGCAGGTGCGGCGGGGGCAGATCATCGCCTACGTGGGCAATTCGGGCACGCCCGCCTCGGTCAACAGCCGGACCGTTGAGGTCCACCTGCACCTGGAATTGTGGGTAGGCGAACATTTCGTCGGCCAATTCCTGCGGCCCATCGAAGCGCGGGAATGGCTGGGCAAGATATTGGTACACTAACGGCTAGCGGCCATAACGACGGACTGTATCTTGACAAACGCTTCCAACACAGGTACTATGTTATGGCTACAATAGATGACATCGTTGCCAAGATGCGGAAAAATCCCAGAGGGATCCGTTTCCGAGATCTATGCAAAGTGTGTGACTTTTACTTTGGTGAGGCCCGCCAGAAAAGCGGAAGCCATCGCATCTACGACTCCCTGGCAAGGGGATCCGCGAATCAACATTCAGAACCACAAGGGTATGGCGAAGGCTTATCAGGTGAGGCAAGTGCTGAAAGCCATTGCGCGATTGGAGTCACAGAATGATGCCGATGAATGACCGATATACCTATCGTGTAACCTGGTCAGAGGAAGATGGGGAGTACGTAGGCATTTGCGTCGAGTTCCCTAGTTTGAGCTGGCTGGCTCCTACGCCGGAGGCGGCCCTGGCGGGTATCCGGCGAGTGGTGACCGACGTTGTCGCCGATATGGAGGCCGGCGGTGAACGCATACCCAAACCGATTGCCCTTGGGCGTCACGATGATCCCATGAAACAAACCCGGTCAGATGTCTATCGCCACCCGGTGCTTGAAGCCGCAGAGCCGGTATAAGTTTCCACGTTGGGGAAGCCTGCCTTTGGAGAACGTATGACGAAAACGGTACTGCGTATTCTGGCATTGGTGGCGGTTGGGGCCATCATCATCGGCGGGGTGATAGCCTGGCAGCGGTATCGGGAGGCGCGGGCCGAGTACGACGCCTACCGCGCTTTGATCCAACCGGGCATCAAGATCGCCGGGGTGGATGTGGGCTGGCTCACGCCGGAACAGGCCAAAGAGCAGGTCTGGGAGCAGGTCGCCCGGCCCTACTACCGCGACTTTACCCTCTACTATCAAGGTGAAGCCATCCCCCTTTCCACGGAAAAAGTGCTGGGCCTGCACATCCCCCTAGACGAGATGGTGGCCGAGGCGGTGGCCGCCAGCCACCAATACGACTATTGGGAAGGGTTCAAACTGTGGGTTCGGGGGGAGGTGGAAACGCTGGACCTAAACATCCCCCTGCGCCTGGAATTTGATGAGGAAGCGGCCCGCCGCTTTTTGGAGGAGATAGCCGCCGACCGCGACATCCGGCCCGTGGAGCCGATGATTGACGTCCAGAACCGGACCTTCTACCCCGGTCGCCCCGGTCGCCGCCTGGAAGTGGAAAAACCGGCGGAGACGATCAACGCCTGGGTTCCCGATCCCACCCGCCGCGAGCTGGACCTGCCGGTGCGCATCCTGGAACCGGACCAAAGCCGTGCCCGCATCGAAGCCATGCTCAGCACCCTGGGGCCGGTCATGGCCCGCGATCCGATCCCGCCCCGCTTTTACACCGCCACCGTTCCCCTCAGCACCACCGTGGAGGCCACAGGGGAACTGACCTGGACCTTCCCCCATTTTGCCGAATACAGCGGCCCGTTGACCCAAACCACCGGCTTTTTCTTTGATCCCGGCGAGCCGGGTTACACCTTCAACGTGACCAAGGCCACCAGCCTGGTGATGCTTTCCCTGCGGGCGGGCGTGACCCACCCTTTCACCTTTGAAGCCGAGTTGGTCCCTCAGCCGCCCATCACCCCCGGCCTGTTGCTGCCGCCGCTGGAAGCCCGTCTGGCCCAATTCCCCGGCGTGACCGCCTTGCTGGTCAAAAACCTGGATACGGGGGAGACGATCTATGACAAGCACACCGATTACATCATGTCGGGGATGAGCGTGGTCAAGATCGGCATCATGGTTGAAGTCTATCGCTACTACGGCGGCGAGGTGGACGCCCAGACCCACCAAGAGATGCTGGACATGCTGGGCAGCTCCTCGTGTAACCCGTGTGCCAACCGGCTGATGGCCGCCGTGGGCAACGGCTCCGCCTACGAGGGCGCGGCCCGCGTCACCCGTACCATGCGCCGCCTGGGATTGCGCAACTTTTACATCTGCGCCCCCTTCCGCGTGGTGGAACGATGGGATGGGAACGGCGGCTTTGCCGGAGGCGGACGGCTCATCTGGGCCGCCTACCGTCAAGAGGCGGAACAGATCCCCCGTTACGACCGCTGCGTGCGGGCCACCCCCCGCGAAATGGCCAACCTCTTGGAAATGATTTACGACTGCACGCAGGATAGGGGCCTGTTGCGTGACGCCTACCCCAACATCTTTACCCCTCAGGTTTGCGAGGACATGGTGGACATCATGGCTGCCAACGACCTGCGCAACATGCTCGGCGCGGGCATCCCGGCGGAGGTCAAACTGGCCCACAAACACGGCTTTTCCGGCTATGATGTGCCCTGGGGCGATACCCGCGCCGAAGTGGGCATCGTCTACGCGCCGGGAGCCACCTGGCTCATCAGCTTCTACATCTGGGAGGATACCCCCTGGATCAACTGGGGGATCAACCAGCCCCTCTACCGCGACGTGAGCAACATGCTCTACAACTATTTCAGTCCCAACGACCCGTACTGGCCCTTGCCGCCCTGGGTTCCCCCGCCGGAAGAAAACACCCAAACGGTGATGTAGAAGGCAGCCCGTGCCCTCTGCCTCCAACCTTGCGCCGTTTGCCGCCTGCTGCCTTTTGGGTTATAATGGCCCGGCTATAGTCATATGAACGAGGAGTGGACATCATGGAGGTTTTGCTGCTACAAGACGTGGACCGGCTAGGCAAAGCAGGGGAGATCAAGCGCGTCGCCAACGGCTATGCCCGCAACTATCTCTTTCCCAAAGGGTTGGCCGTCTTGGCAACACCGGGGGCCATCAAACAGGCCAAGCTGCGCCAAGAAGCCCAGGCCCGTCGCAAGGCCAGGGAGCTGAGCGAAGCCCAAGCATTGGCCCAGGCGTTGGATGGGCTGGTCGTGACCTTTCGGGCGCGGGCCGGGGAAGGGGACCGTCTGTACGGCTCTATCACCAGTGCCCATATCGCCGAGGAGTTGGAAGCGCAGGTTGGTCAGCCTGTGGACCGGCGCAAGATTGAGCTGGAAGAACCGCTCAAAGAGCTGGGAACCCATGCGGTGACCGTCCGGCTGGCCGCCGGGGCGGAGGCCAAAGTCACCGTCGTCATTGAACGCGAGGAAGATTAGGGAAAGGCCGGGTAAACCCTGCGAGGGTTACGGCCTCTTTCCACACCTTTGCAGGGGCACAGGGTCGGCACGAACAAGGGCTTTCGTCCCAGCGATAGGGCTTGAGACCGCCGTAAGGCGGTCTTTTTCTATCCGGGGTGCACCCGCCGGCGGGGCGGGGTGAGCAGGTAGCGGCAAGGCGCATCCCCTGCCCCTTTGCCGCCGAGGGGCTGCGGCGTTACCCCCATCAACAAAAAGAGCAACTCCGCATCCATCAAACAGGGTTCCCGGTGCCGGCGGCTCACCTGACGGTAGGGGCAATTGACGTTGGTCAAGACATACCCATCCTCCGTCCTCTCCCAACGGGTCAAAAACCCCTGTCTTTCCAAGAACTCGGCAACCTGGCGTAGCCGCTCCTCAAAACTCTGGTCCGGCTCCGGGGGAGGAGCTTCGGAGGCCAACCGCGCAGCGATGCGGCGGAACATGGCCCTGACCTCCTGCTCCGGCAGCATTTCCTTGATCTCATCGAGCAAATAGTTGGCCAAGAGGCCGTGGTTTTGAGGAAACAGGTCATCGGCCGTTTCGGTCAGAGTATACACCAGGCGTGGACGGCCTACCCTGGTTGACCGGCGCACTTGGGAAGCGACGACCAGGTTCTGGGCCTGCAACACGTTCAGGTGATGGCGAATGGTCATAGGTGTCAGCCCTAGCCGCCGGGCCAGGTCTTCCACGGTGGCCTGTCGCTCTTCTCGGAGGATCTCTAAAATTCTCTGGCGTGTGTTTTGCATCATAGATGTTTCCTTTCCGCCCGGCTTTCCCAGGATAAGATATTCTAACACCCTTTTTTTGATTTGTCAATTCTTATCATCTTTACTGTGATAATCCCCCGGTCCGATTTTTGGTCCTGGGGTGCACCTGTGTTAGAATGCGGGAAAGCGCAGCGAGAAGGTTTACAGCCACGCCGGAAAGGCGCGGCTTGTGACCCGCACCGTTTGTGGAGTGGATGTCATGTGTGGGCGATTTACTTTGAGCGATCCCGATGCAGAGCAGCTATCCGCCCGGTTCGGGGTGGTGGCCGTGCCGGATTTGCGGCCCCGTTACAACATTGCACCAACCCAGCCGATAGCCGTCGTGCGCCTGGGGGGTTCTGCACGGGAGATGGTCATGTTGCGTTGGGGGTTGATCCCTTCCTGGGCCAAAGATCCGACCATCGGCGACCGATTGATCAACGCCCGTGCCGAGACCGTCGCCGAAAAGCCTTCTTTCCGATCCGCATTTCTGCGCCGCCGCTGCCTCATTGTGGCCGATGGTTTTTATGAATGGCAAAAAAGGCGGAGCGGCAAACAGCCTTATTACGTCCGCCTCCGAGAGGGGCAACTTTTCGCTTTCGCCGGGCTGTGGGAACGATGGACCGGCCCACAGGGGCAAGAGATTGAGTCATGCGTCCTACTGACGACTTCTCCAAACGACCTGCTCCGTCCCATTCATGATCGGATGCCGGTTATCCTGCACCCCGACGATTACGCCCTCTGGCTGGACCCGGCAGTAGACGACAGAACACGCTTGCAGGCCCTGTTACAGCCCTATCCCTCCGATGAGATGGAAGCTTACCCCGTGGGCCGTCGGGTGAACGACCCCCACAACGACGATCCCCGTTGCATTGAACCCCTGCCGACTCTGTTCCCGACCGGGTAATGGGCCGGGTGCATCGGCAGGATGCCCCGCGCAGGCCGGTGGGCATCACGCCTGAGACGCAGGATACCGTCTCAGCACCAGGCAGGCGTTCTGATTACCCATACCAAAAGAGTTCTTGAGCACCACGTCCAACCGCACCTTGCGCGGGGTATAGGGCACATAATCCAGATCACATTCGGGATCGGGCGTATCCAGGTTGATGGTCGGCGGGATAATCTGATCGCGGATCGCCATGACACACGCCAACGTTTCCATGGCCCCCGCCGCCCCTAGACCGTGGCCCAGCATGGACTTGCTGGCACTGACGGGGACCCGGTAAGCGCGTTCGCCAAAGACGGCCTTGATGGCTTTGGTCTCTGCTACATCTCCCAAAGGAGTGCCGGTCCCGTGGGCGTTGATATAATCTACATCCTCCGGCCCTAGCCCGGCGTCGGCCAATGCCTCCCGGATGGCCTTGATGGGGCCGTTCGGCTCCGGATTGGGAGCGATGGGATGGTAGCCGTCCGAATTGGCAGCATAGCCGATGATCTCGGCGTAGATGCGCGCTCCTCGCTTGAGAGCATGTTCTAAGCTCTCCACGACAAAGATGGCGGCCCCTTCGCTCATGATGAACCCATCCCGCTCGGCGTCAAAGGGGCGACATGCCGCAGCGGGATCGTGATTGCGGGTAGAGAGGGCACGCATCACGGCGAAGCTGGCGAAGGTCAGCGGCGTGAGGGTAGCTTCGCTGCCGCCGGTGATCATCACCTCTGCTTTTCCATGACGGATGACTTCGGCGGCGTCACCGATGGCCTGCGCCCCGGCGGCGCAGGCGGTGACGGTCGTGCTGTTGTATCCATGAAAACCAAAGGCACGGGCGATGCTGAAACTACCCATATTGGGTGGGAGAGCCAACAGGTGATTGGGTGAGACACGCATCAAACCTTTCTCCCCCAGACTGCGCAACCCATCCTCTACCTCAATAACGGTCCCCCCGACGGCCGTACCGGTCACGACGCCGACATTTTCTTTCTCTTCCGCCGAAAGGTGCAGGTCGGCATCTTCCAGGGCCATCTGGGTAGCGATGACGGCCATCTGGCTGAAACGGGCCATGCGCTTGGCCTCTTTGCGGCCCAGATAGTCGCGGGCATCAAAGCCTTTCAGCTGCCCTGCAATCTGACACGGGCAATCATCCAGCCCCGGCAGCTCAATGTGGTCAATTCCCGACCGCCCGGCCAGCAGCCCCTGCCAAGTATCCTCCGCCGTCAACCCCAGGGGAGTCAAGGCCCCAACTCCGGTGATGACAACGCGCCTTCTCTCCGTATCCATATGTGCTTCCCTCCAGGGAGATGATGTCGTTCGCGCCGGCAGGGCCGTACCGGCACGACCCCCGATATGGCAATTGGTATAACACACAATGAGGGGGGAAGTATCGCCCTTGGGGGACGAATTTTTCAAGAGAAGATTGAAAAAATTCCCCAAAAAACCAAAAAATTAGGTCGTGAAGCACATCCCCGGCCGACCTTCTTCCCCTTCCACGCGGAGACGACCGGGCCGAAAGCGGTTGACGACCCAGACGTTGGTCAGCAGATGGCGCGTCACCCGTTCCGTCGTCCAGCGCGAAGGTCCCCGGGCCAGGGCCAGGGGCAAGACGACCTGATCGGCCAAATGGCGGTCTAGGGCAGCGTCGCCGTGCAGGAATTCAATCAGGTCCAGGGCTGCTTCCTCGGCTACCCGCTCGGCGGGTTTGCCTCGGCGCCCCAGGGAGGTAAACCCGGCGACGCTATTGGCGAACTCGGCCCAGAGGAACACGACCGTGCCGGTCCCCTTGGCGGGTGCGTCCACTACCCGAAAACCGGCATTCACCCCGTTGGAGCGCAGCGTTTGGAGGGCAGCCCGCTCTTGGCGGATGCGGATATGCTTGGGCAGGTTGCTGCTGGCCGAAAGGCCCCGTACCCGCAGCAACTCACCCCGTTCCGCCAGATCCAAGCCGGTCAGCCTACCGCCGCCCTGGATGGTGGCTTGGACCTCCCCGCCGCCGACCGGATACCAACCCCATTTGCGGATGTTGACTTTGGCCCGCACCCCCATCCGAGCCAGCGTCGGCAAATACACCCGCTTGATGTAGTCAAAAGGCGGACTCCAGGGGACGTGCGTACCACCCCGCAGCGTCAGGTGGGAGGCCCCATCGGCCAGGGCCAAGGGTAAAAGGACCGTCTGCAAGATAAGGCTCACCGCCCCTGCGCTGCCTCCTTTGGCCGCCTGGGATACATCAAAGGTGTAGGTCCCGGCCTGGGGCGCAGAGCGGGGGACAAAGGTCAGCTCCTGGGAATCCGGTCTGGCTCCCGTGACCTGGGCGTTGCAAATCCTGGCGATGGCCCGCACGGCGGTCAGGTGCTGAGGCCGCAGCCCCGGCTTGCGCCGTCCGGCACGGATGTTGACCAGATGCACCGCCCGCCCTGTCAAGGCCGAAAGGGTCAAAGCGGTGCGCAGAATTTGGCCGCCTCCTTCACCGTAGGAGCCGTCAATCCCGATTACTTGATCCATCGTCTCTCCGGAACCGCCAAAGGGGGCCGTCCACGAAACGGACGCGAATACACGAATGCACGAATACGCCCGGCCCGGGTTGGAACCGCCAAGACGCCAAGAGCGCGAAGGTTTTTTACTTTTTCTTCCTTCCTTTGCGTCCTTTGCGCCTTCGCGGTTCAAACCCCCGGAACCGCCAAAGCGGGCCGTCCACGAAACGGACGCGAATACACGAATGCACGAATGCGCCCGGCCCGGTAGCGCAAGTTTCCAACTTGCGCAGAGAAAATCGTTGTTGGAACCGCCAAGACGCCAAGAACGCGAAGGTCTTCTTACTTCTTTCCTTTGCGGCCTTTGCGCCTTTGCGGTTCAAATCCCCGGAACCGCCAAAGCGGGCCGTCCACGAAGCGGGCGTGAATACACGAATGCACGAATACGCCCGGCCCGGTGGCGCAAGTTTCCGACTTACAGAGAAAATCGCAGTTGGAACCGCCAAGACGCGAAGGGCGCGAAGGTTTTTTTCTTTTTCTTCCTTCCTTTGCGCCCTTTGCGCCTTCGCGGTTCAGACTTTGGAACCGCCAAGACGCGAAGGTTGTTCCCTTGCCCTTTTCCCCCTCATACTTTCTGCACCGGCCACCGGGCGAAGGTCGGATCGGCCTGCCAGCGGGCCAGCAGGCGGCGATGGCCTCGGAAGGCGATCTCGCCTTCGGCGGGCAGCTCGGCGGGGGAGAAAAAGCGGGCAGCGGTTGCGTCGTCGCCGGATTGCAACCGCCCGCCCACGATTTCGGCCCGGTAGGTGAAATTGACACCAGGCCCGCGATAGTCGTCGCTGTAATAAGATGCCTCCAGCAGCCCCACGATGGCGACCTCCAAGCCCGTCTCCTCCCGGCACTCGCGCCCGGCGGCTGCAGCAGGCGATTCATCCCATTCTACAAAGCCGGAAGGCAACCCCCACAGGCCCAACCCCGGCTCAACGCCGCGCCGCACCAGCAACAACCGCCCCTCATGGACGACCATCACCGAGACGCCCACCTTCAGGCCGCGAAAGTGGACGAACCCGCAGGTGGGACAGGCCAGGCGCAGCCGTCCAAAGGCCAATCGTTCTTCCAGAGGGTGGGTGCAGTGGGGGCAATAGCGCGGCAGCTCGCCCGGTCGCCAACGATCCAGGGCGCGGGACCGCCAAGCGCGGATGGCCTGATCATGCCCGCCGCCGCACAGGGGGACGGGCAGACGGTCGGGAGCGAAGTAGCCCACCGCTGCGACCTCGCGCTCGTTCGGCTGTAGATTGCCGCCCGTAACCCGGCCCTCGTAGACGAGGAGCACGCCGTTGCCCCTGGGATCGTCGTTGAAAAAGTAAGCATCCACCAGCCGCCCCACCTCCACGGTCAGCCCCGTTTCCTCCTTTGCCTCGCGGCGGGCCGTCTGTTGGGGCGATTCATCGGCTTCGCAATATCCGGCGGGCAGGTTCCAGGCCGAGGGAAAGGCAGAAGCGGTGGGAGGACGCCGCAAGAGCAGCAGTTCCCCTTCACGGACAAGCAAGATGCCCGCACCGACCTTGAGATGCTCATAAACCACATGACCGCAGGCCGGGCACAAAGGGCGCAGACGCCCGCCGACCTGAGCCATTGTCAATTTTGCGCCGCAGCGAAAACAGTACAAGCGCGCCTCCCTGGAAAATAGCGGTTGAAACCGCACCTTGCGCCGCTACGGTCCAAAGGTAGCGCAAGTTTCCAACTTGCGCTGGACGCGAGATCAGGACAACAGCCATCGGCCCAGAGCCATGACCGCCCCCGAAAGGATCGGGATCCACACATTGTCGTTGGGCGGCGGCGACCGGCGCTCCACCAGCGTTGCCGTCAACGCCCCGCCCAGCACCGCAATCGGGTGCAATCCTCCCAGACCCACGCCTACCGGTCCCATCAGCAAACAGGCGATAAAGCAACCCAGGCTCCCGGCCCAGGTCTTGCCCCCGCCGGGGGAACGCCCCCATCGCCGCCCGATAATTTCGGCGGCGGGATCGCCCCAGATCAGGAACAGGACCGCCGTGCCGCCCACGTCGCGCCCCCACAGGAGCAGGGTGAGAAACATGCCCAGGGCGAACCAGGTGGAACCGAGCACGCGACGCTCTTCCCACGGGCGGAAGGTAGTGGGCAAGAGCCGCCACAGCAGGCGGTTGATCGTCGGCTGCCGGCGGCGCAGAGCCTCAATCAGCACAGAAGCAAGCAGGAACAAGGCGGAAAGGACCACCGCCAACGGCCAGGAGACCAGCCAACCGATGGCCGGGATCACGGTCATGGCCAAGTGGATCAGTTTGCGTGGTAAGCTCGTGTGTCCCGCTGTGGTCATTGCGGCGATATACCACTCCCTCACCGCCCGGTGTGCCCGGCTACTTGCCCGCTGCCTGCCCGCCCAGCATCCGCGAACGTTGGTAGGCTGCCCAGATGGCCCGCGAGAGAACGGTCCGCAGCCCTCCTTTTTCCAGGTGGTATAGGGCTTCTGCCGAAGTCCCGCCCGGTGATGTAACCTGGTTGCGCAGAGCGGCCAGATGGCGCGGTGACCGACGGGCGTACTCGACGCTACCGCGCAGTGTCTCGATGACGAGTTTCTCCGAGATATGGCGTGAGAAGCCCAGGTGGACACCGGCGTCTACCATGGCTTCCATCAGCAAAAAGACATAAGCCGGGCCGGTACCGCTAAGGGCGGTGGCCATGTCCAAGTAGCCTTCATCGTCCACATAGACCTCTTCGCCCAACGCCCGCAAGATGGTCAACGCCTGTTCCCGCTGGGCTTCGGTCGTTTCCTCACTGGCGACCCAGACCGAAATCCCCATGCCGATCTGGGCAGGGGTATTGGGCATGACGCGTACCACCGCCGGAGTGTCTAGCTTCTGTCGGATGGTTTCCATCCTGGCCCCGGCGACGATGGACAGAACCAACGCGCCGGGGGAGATGTGGCCGCTCAACTCCTCCAGCACGCGGCACAAAACCTGGGGTTTGACGGAAAGGACCACGATGTCTGCCCCTTGCGCCGCCCGGACGTTGTCCGTTGTGGTGACGACGCCGTAGCGGTCAAAAAGTTCCTGGCCGCGCTCCGGGCGCGGTCCGCTGGCGATGATCTGGTCCGGCTGCACCAGACCCTGACGCAGCAACCCTTTGATCATCGCCTCGGCCATGACGCCGCTGCCGATGAAAGCGATCTTTCCCTTTAGCATCCGATCTCAACCTCCATTTCCGCGATTGCCCGGGCCACCTCGTCGGCGGTCAGGGGGCGAGGGTAGTTGTAAAGCGGCCCGCCGGGCTGCTCGTTGTAAAAAGGCCGGTTGCAGTCGGGACAACCGGATGTCTGAAAAGGTACGCCGTCGGGTGGAAGGGGAGCAGGCAACCGGCGCAGGCGGCCCTGGGCATCAAAAACCATCTCTTCGGCCCGCGCCCGTCCATGCATGATGAGCCAACGGGCGGCTTGGATACGCCGGTAAGCGGCCAAGGGGGGAGGAGGATCGTGCGCCATCCGACTCCCACGCACCGGGGTAAAGGCAAACAAGCCAACCACCAAGCCCCGGTCGGCAGCCCACTGGATTCGCCCGATCATTTCCCGTTCGGTTTCCCCCAGGCCGACGATGAGATGAAGGGCCGCCCGCCGGGGAAAGACGCGGGCCGTTTCTTCAATCAAGGCCAAGCTGCGGTTCCAATCCCCCCCTTTGACCCGGCGGAAGACCCGCTCGCAAGCCGCATCCAGGCCAAAGCCGATGTGATCGGCCCCGGCTTCCAACAGACGCCGCACTTGGTCAAGGTTTCTGGGCAAAATGGCGACATCAAAGGGCAAGGCGACCCGCTCCCGAACGGTGCGGAGAATCGCTTCCGTGTGGGCAAAGGCGTTGGCGGTGACGGTCACCTGAAGGCAGAGGCGGCGGATGCTCCCCTGGGCGGCGGCCACGGCCAGCCGGTCCACCACAACGGATAGGTCGTACTCCGGCCATATCACGCGGGAAAGGAACAGGTCGCCCGATTCGCTGCCGCGGGCTTGGGCGCAAAAGGCGCAGTTCAGGGCACAGCGACCGCCGAGCATCAAATAGGCGGTCGTCGGAGCAACGGTCATCGGAATGCGGGCCAGGCCCAGCACGGCGGCGGTGCCGATAGAGACCTGGATGGACGACGGTGGTTTCTTTCCCTCACCCATAGGGTTGGCATTATAACGCAGGGCGAAGGGGGAGTCAATTTCGCCCCCGGCGAATTTGCGCCGTCCGGGAAATTGTGCTATAGTGCCGTCGCTATGGCAAAGCCGAGCTGGGAACTGTACGGATTGGAGCACCTCCGTTTGGAGTTGGAACGCAGGGCGGCAGCCCAACAGGAAGCGGAGGAAGCGCAAGAGGAAACTCCGCGAAAGCGACGCATCGTCTGGCAACGACGGGCCTCGGTGGGGCTTTCCCGCCTGCCCTACGAGTTGCGCCAGGCCATTGAGCGGGCGGTGGAGGAGCTGAGCACGTCGCCCGACGTGGGCCGAGGGGTCAAAAACGCCTGCTGCGAAGTACATCGGATCGCGGTGGGCGGCTACTACATCTTTTACATCGTCCACGCCGATTACATCGAAATTACGGGCCTGCGCCGACCGTAATGCCCGGCGTCGGCCCCGTTCCAAGAGGATCGCAACCCGCTCGCCGTCTTCCGCATTGGGATACGGGTCTTCCAGAGGAGTTGTGGACATGCCGACCAACCTTCCTCCAGAAGCGACCGAGGCCGAGCGGCGTTACCGCGCAGCGACGACAATTGAAGAAAAGATCGCCACCCTCGAGGAGTTTATCAGCCTCATCCCCAAACACAAGGGGACCGACCACCTGCGGGCCGACCTGCGCCGCAAACTTTCCAAGCTGCGGGCGGCGGCACGGACGCGCAAAGGGGTCAAGAAGCAAGCATCCCCCTATCACATTGACCGGGAAGGAGCCGGGCAAGCCGTCCTCGTCGGCCCGCCCAACGTGGGCAAGTCGTCCCTATTGGCCGCCCTGACCAATGCCACGCCGGAAATCTCCCCTGCGCCCTTTACCACCTGGGAGCCAACGCCGGGGATGATGGACGTGGAAAACGTCCAGGTGCAGCTGATCGACACACCCCCTCTCAACCCCGAATATGTGGACCCGGAGATGCTCAACCTGATCCGTCGCATAGACCTCATCCTGGCCGTGGTGGACGTGCAGACACACCCGGAAGAGCATCTGGCCGAAACGGTGGACATTTTGGCCAAGCACCGCATCGCTCCTTTGCACCACCGCGACCGCTACGCTCCGGAACAACGCATCGTGTTCAAGCCGACGTTGGTCCTGGTCAACAAATGCGACGACGAAGAAACAGATGAACTCTTTGAGATCTTTTGCGCCTTGTTGGAGGATGAATGGCCTCTGCTCCCCGTTTCCGCGGCGACGGGCCGCAACTTTGAAAGGCTAGGGCGGGAGATTTTGGATCGGTTGGGTGTCATCCGCATCTATTCCAAAGCTCCCGGCAAGGAACCGGACTTTCGCGCTCCCTTTGTCATGCGGGCCGGGGCCACGGTGGAGGAGTTTGCCCGCCAGATTCACCTGGATTTCTACGAAAAGATGAAAGCCGCCCGTGTGTGGGGAACGGGCGTTTACGATGGGCAGTTGGTAGGCCGCGATCACGTTCTGCACGACGGGGATGTGGTGGAATTGCGACTTTGATCCTCCTCTTCTTGTAAGAGAGGCTCCAACGGGACGATCAGGCTGATGATCGTCCCGCTGCCGGGCTGCGAATGGACGGAGAGCTGCCCCCCGATCACTTCGGCCCGCTCCTTCATATTGAGCATTCCCAAGCTACCGCTCTCATCGTAACGGGCATTGGTTTGGGCCACGTCAAAGCCACGCCCATCATCCTGCACTTCCACCACCAGGTCCCCTCCTTGCCGCCGGAGCGAAATCCACACATTCTGCGCTTGGGCGTGTTTGCGCACGTTGCCAACCGCCTCTTGGATGATGCCGAAAATGGCCCGCTCGGCGTGGGGAACCAGCCGCCCTTCAAAGTTGTGGATGGTCAGGTGGTAGCTCAAGCCGTTGGTTTCCTGTTGCCGTTGGACGTAGGATTCCAGGGCCGGGATCAGCCCTCGTGTCTCCAGGATGACAGGCCGCAGATCAAAGAGCAGCGTTCGCACCTGGCGCAGCACTTTATGGGCCAAGGGGACCAGGTTGGCCAGCTCCTCCGGAACCCGCTCCGGCTCCCGGTGCCATAACCTCTGGATGAATTCAATGTTGGCCAAAAGGGCGGTCAGCAACTGGGCCGGCCCATCGTGGAGATCACGGGCCAACCGCCGCCGGATGTCGGCCTCGACGCTGATGAGCCGGTCCCGTTCGCGCTTTAGTTCCTGATAGAGCCGGGCGTTTTCCAGGGCCGTGGCGGACTGGGCGGCAAAAGTGGTCAACAGGTCTAAATCATCGTCGTCAAACTGCCTACCGTGGGCTTTGTTGAGGACCTGGACGGCACCGATCACCTCCCCTTTGGTGATCAAGGGAGCGCAGATCATTGAATAAACCGGAAAATCTACGGCCACAGAGACCTCATCATCGTGACGGTCATCTTGGCTGACATCGTTGACGATCAGCGACTGTCGGTTACGCACCACCCAACCGGCGATCCCCTGCTCAAGGCCGATCCGTCGGCCTTGCAACGCCTGCCCCCCACCCCCTTCTACCACGGCAAAGACCAACTCCTCGCAGGAGCGATCCACCAAGATCACCGCCCCGGCGACGCCGTCCACGGCATTGATGGCCGCGTGGAGGATGCGTTGCAGCAGTTTGTCTACATCCAGCTCGGTCGCCAACTCTTGCGAAATATGTTGCAGCATCCGCAGGCCGATGAGCCGTTGGCTCAGCGACATGTAGCCTTGACGGAGCTGTTCATTCTCGCGCGTTAGCTTCTCTACCAAAGCTACCAGGTTTTGTTCATTCGTTTCAGATTCCATCGGTGCGCTCCCCGGACGATTATAACATTTTTCCGGCAACAACGCAATGCCGTGCATTCGGCGATCTAGGGTCTAGGACACCGGGGCAGGGGCATGTATCACCCCCGGCATCGGCTTCAGAGACGCAGAGGATGCAAAGAGAAACCATGCAGAGTCAACCGTTTCTCGGCGAACTAGGTGTCCCCGCCGTGGGAGATCCGACAGGTGCGTCAACCCCGAATTTGTGCCTATGGTCCTATGGACAGAGAGCCGATTTTCTGCTATAATGAAGACCGAAAAGAGCATGGATGATGCCTATGGTGCAAAGCGAACAACAGACCATTTTGTACGTTGAAGACAATTTTGCCAACCGGATGCTGATCCGGCGGGTGCTGGAAGCAGAAGGCTACCGCGTGCTGGATGCCGAGACCGCACCGGAGGGCATTGAACTGGCAAAGGCCAACAAGCCGGACCTGATCCTGATGGACATCAACCTGCCCGATATGGATGGCTTTGAGGCGACGGGCCGCCTACGGGCGATAGAGCACCTCCGAGACGTTCCCATCATCGCCCTGACGGCCAACGTGATGAAAGGAGATCGGGAAAAGACATTGGAGGCCGGTTGCTCAGGCTATATTCAGAAGCCGATTGACGTGGACCGGCTGCCGGACCAGATACTTGCTTTTTTGCGAGGATGAGCCTCGCAAGGGGGCGAGACGAACGTAGGCTCCAATCTCCACACCTCAGAAGCGGACCATGACCCGACGAGGCAAGTAGGGCGGGTGCACTCAAGGGCGTAGGGCGGTGGCGACTCAAGTCGCCCCTTCCGAGCCTGTGGCCGGATAAGGCAAAGGCATTTACAAGGTTTCACACCGCAGAGGAGCGCACGAGGAACGGTTGATTTTACACGGTTTCTCTGCGATGAAACCGGCAGCAGAAACGCCAATGCACCCACTCTAGAAGGCAGGCTAGAATTACCAATCCGGATTGAGTCCGAATCCAGAAAGCAGGAGAAAACTATGGCCGTAGATCTGAGCGACCTCAACGTTCTTATCGTTGAGGACAACGTGCGCAACTATGCTCTTCTGGCAAGACTTCTTTCCTTCATGCGCGTCAAGCAGACCGAATGGAAACGCTCAGGATGGCACGTCCTGGAATTCGCCCAGGATACCATGCCCAAAGTGGACCTGATCCTGCTGGATATTCATCTGCCGGAGGAAGACGGATACCAGATTTTGGAACGTCTCCGCCAAGATGAACGCTTCCGCGATACCAAGATCGTGGCCGTCACGGCGGACATCAGCAAGGCCAACCTGACACGGGCCAGAGAAGCCGGTTTCGACGGGTTCCTTGCCAAACCTATTGACGTGGACCGCTTTCCCGAACAGATCCAGCGCATCCTTGAAGGGGAACCGGTGTGGGACCTAGGCTAGGCGGTTGATGGCACAACGAGCCATTGCAGCGATCAGAGCCTATTTTGCTCCTCCGCCGCCGGCCCAAATCGCACCGACCCTCGGTTTGCGAGGAGGGTTGGGCAAAACTCTGCTCATCTCCTTTCTCCTGTTGGCCATTGTCCCGTTGAGTCTGCTGTCTTTTCTCACCTACCATCAGATTCAGCGCGATACAGGCAAGATCCTCATCGGTTCCCTGGAGACGATGGTGTCGCTCAAAGAGGAATCCCTGGTCACGCGGTTGGAAGCTTATGAGCATGACCTGGCCCTGATGTCAACGGTCGTGGCACAGCAGGCAGACCCAATCCCTGCCCTGGAAGCAGTCCTGGCCACCAGCCGCAGTGTGGAGCCGACGTTATCTGCCCTGGCTTGGGCCGATCCGGAGTCGGGCCGGATCTTGGCCCAAGTCCCTGCCATTGACATCGGTGCGGAAAGACTGCAGCCCTTGATCGCAGGAGAAAGCAGATGGCTCATCATCTCCGACGGGTCGGGGGGCGGAGCGGACCTCCTGGCTCTGGCCCATTCTCGGGATGATGGGCGATTGATCGGCTTTTGGGATGCTTATCCGATCCAACAGATCATTACCAAATCAGACAAGCCGGAACAGGGGATCGCCACCTTTTTGGTGACGGAGGATGGCCTTATCATTTCCGCAGAGGGGATCGCGCCGTTGCCTTCGGACCCGGAAGCCCTTTCGGAAGGCATCGTCCAGGCGGTACAAGGGCGGAACGGCGTCGGCTCCTACGACAGCCTGACGGGGGAAGCGGTTTTCGGCGCATACCGTTGGAACCCCGATTTCCATTTCGCCTTGTTGGCAGAGCAATCGCAAGCCCAAGCCCTGGCCGCCGGAGACACCCTGACGGCCATGGTCGTCGGTGCAACCTTGGCGGTAGCGCTGATCACGGCTGCTATCGCTGCCGTTGTCACCCGCCGTGTGACCGCTCCCATCGTCCAGCTGACCGAAACGGCTGCCTGGATGGCACGAGGCGATCTAAACCAACAGGTAAAGGTAGACCGCCGCGACGAGATCGGCGTTTTGGCCCGTGCCTTCAATCGCATGGCCGCCGAGCTGCGCATCCTTTACGGGGAACTGGAAGCCAAAGTTGCGGAGCGCACCCGCCAGTTGGAGGAGGCCAACGCCCACACGCGCTACCATGTGATGCAACTGGCCATCAGCGCGGAGGTGGCCCGCGTTGCCAGCTCCATTCGGGACCTGGACGAACTCCTTTCTACCGTAGTAGAGTTGCTTAGCAGGGCCTTTGAACTATCCCGAGTCTCCGTATACCTGCTGAGCGACGACGGCAAGCAGGCCATCCTCCAGGTCAGCAGCGCAGAGCAATTGCCCTGTTGCGTGCCCGTGGGCGGTGAGGACCTGGTGGGACAAGTAGCCGAAGACGGCGTCCGCCGTGTCGTGCGGGAAACCCACCCTTGCCGGATGGTAGTGCCCTTGCGCGTGGGAGGACGGGTGCTGGGTGTCCTAGACCTGCACAGCGACCGTGCCGATGATTTTGGGGAAAACGACCAGTTGGTGTACCAGTCGCTGGCCGATCAGATCAGCATCGCCATTGAGAATGCGCGGGCCTATGCTCTGGAACATGAGACGGTCCTGCGGCTGCGAGAACTGGATCGCATCCAGTCCGAATTCCTGACCAATATGTCCCACGCCCTGCGCACACCTCTCAACTCAATCATCGGCTTTTCGCGGTTTCTGCTCAAAGAGATAGACGGTCCTCTCAACGAGCGACAACGGGCCGATCTGGAAAATATCTACCAAAGCGGGCGACAGCTGCTGGGCTTGATCAACGACATGCTGGATCTTTCGCAATTGGACCTGGGAACTGCACCCTTTTCCCTGGCGCAGGTGGATCTGGCCGAAATTATTGAAGGGGTTATGGCCACGGCCCGCGCCCTTGCCCGCGGCAAAGCGGTTCGCCTGCATGACGATGTGCCGGAGGACCTCCCCCCCTTGTACACCGACGGTCAGCGGCTGCGCCAAGTAATCTTGGCCTTGCTGTCCAATGCCGTCAAATTCACCGAAGAAGGCGACATCTGGCTGCGCGTCACCGCCGATGAGGAGCATGTGACCATCAGTGTCAAGGATACGGGCATTGGCATCCCGCCGGCGGAGCAGGCACGTCTCTTTGCCGACGAGCGGCGCGACCGCGTGGCACAGGATACGGTCCCCGGCTTCGGCTTGGCGATCAGCCGCCGGGTCGTCGAGCGGCTGGGTGGCCGAATCTGGGTGACAAGTGAAGTGGGGAAAGGTTCAACCTTCACCCTGTCATTGCCGCTCAGGGCAGAAAAGACAGAAGGACAGGTAGAGGACACATGACGGTGGACCAAGCGATCATGGATAGGGAGACCATGCGACAACTTCTGGTCGAGGAGTTGCCATACGTGCTGCGTGAGTATCCCTCCATCCGCTACAGCGTGATCGGCATCGTGGCCGAGACCTTTGCCAAACAGAGCGACATACAAAGCATCCTGGAGCATCTCACCTTCCTGCGTGAGGATTTCAACCGCCGCATGGAGGGATTCGCCCAGCGGCTGGACGAGCAGCGCGAAGACTATAACCGGCGCATGGAGGAATTCGCCAAGCGACAGGACGAGTTCGCCCGGCGATTGGATGCGTTTGCCCAACGGCTGGACGAGCAACGCGAAGACTATAACCGGCGCATGGAGGAATTCGCCAAGCGCCAGGACGAATTCGCCCGGCGGCTGGACGAGCAGCGCGAAGACTATAACCGGCGCATGGAGGAATTCGCCAAGCGCCAGGACGAATTCGCCCGGCGGCTGGACGAGCAGCGCGAAGACTATAACCGGCGTATGGAAGAATTCGCCAAGCGCCAAGACCGGCACGAACGGTGGCTGGAATCCCAGATCGGCGCCCTGGGTGCTCGTTGGGGCATCATGGCAGAAGAATCGTTCCGCAACGGCCTCACCGGTATTTTGGACGACCGCTTTGGGATGCAGGTGGAACGGTTTTGGCAAGTGGATACCAGCGGTCGGGTATTCGGCCATCCCGACCAGGTTGAGATTGATGTCGTAGTGCACGACGGCGAACACTGGCTCCTGGAACTCAAGTCGTCCATGAGCCGCGGGGATGTGTACCTTTTTGAGCGCAAAGTCGCCTTCTACGAAGAGCTTAAAAGCGTCCAAGCAGCGCGCAAGATCATCATCTCACCTATGGTGGAACGCGGTGCGGAGGAAGTAGCCCGGTCGTTAGGAATTGAGGTATATACATCCGCCTACGATCTTGAGATCCAAAGGCGATAACGGAGATTGCCGATGCAACAAAGAAGGGCAAGCCGCCTGTTCTATCCGGGTGACTGGCCAATCGGGGTCAAACTTCTCTTGGGCTTCGGCTTGATGGCCCTGGTGACGTTGGGATTGGCCGCCGTCAACCTGTATAACTTTATTTCCATCCAGCGTACCGTGGACAAAGCCCTCCAAGAAGGGTTGCAAATACAAACTCTGAGCACCCAGATTCAGAACAATCTGGCTGCTGCCCGTCAGAACGAGCAGGCCTTCCTCTTGCACTGGCAAGACGAAGGTTACGAACAAGCGTTCAATGCCTACTTGATCCCCTTTGGAGAACACGTTGCCGACATCCATAGCCAAGTTGACACCATTGAACACCTGATAGCCGATCAACCGCACCTTTCACCTTATGCCCAGGAAGCCCCTCGGCGGCTAAAGTCTGCCGTAGATACTTACCGCAGTGAGTTCATCCAAGTTGCCGATCTGCTCCGGCAGCGGGGTGATCAGGACGGTGGGACCATCGGTGAATTGGAGGGTACCGCCGACCGGTTGTCGCTGATCCTGTTCCAAGTCAAACAGCCGGAGCTGCATAACGCCTTCTTGCAGCTCCGGCTGAACGAAATGCTCTACCGGCTGCACGGGGACCAGCAAGCACGGAACCAGACGCGCGTCTCGTTGGCTCAGCTCCAAGTTCTGGTTGAATGGCTCACCCCGGAGATCGCCGACCAGACTCTCCCCCTCTTGGAAAGGTATGAACAGGCATTCAACGAGCTGGTCGCCTTGGATACGGCCATTGCCCAACACACCGCTGCTTACACCGAGGCCGTAAACGAAGTGCAGGTCGCCGCCTTGGAAGTTGCCGCTGCAGGTACCACCTTGGCCGATGCCGACCTGAGCGGCATCACCGCCGGCATTCAACGGGCTTCGCGCCTTGCTCTCTCGGCCGTTGCCTTGTCGTTGCTCCTGAGCGTCTTGTTGGCTTGGCTGTTCACACGGCAGATCGCCCGGCCCATCCAATCCCTGGCCGAAACCGCCCGCCGGATCGAGGGCGGAGATATGACCGCCCAAGCCCCCATCCGCTCCCAGGATGAGATCGGCGTTCTGGCCCAAACCTTCAACAGCATGGCCGCCCAGATCGGAGACCTGATCGCCGGTCTGGAGCTGCAGGTTGCCCAACGTACCCAGGACCTAGAGCGACGGGCCGCCCTCTTGGAGATCGCAGCCGATGTAGGACGAACCGTCGCCTCCATCTTGGAGTTGGACCTTCTGACCCGCCGCATCGTCGAATTGGTCCGGGAGCGATTTGACCTCTATTATGCAGGACTCTTTCTGGTAGATGAAGCCGGTGAATACGCCGTGCTGGCGGCAGGTACCGGGGAAGCAGGGCGTGTGATGAGGGAACAAGGATACAAGTTGCGGATCGGCGGAGCCTCTATGGTCGGCACCGCCTGTGCACAAAAAGAAGTCCGTATCGCCCTGGATGTGGCCGATCCTCCCACCACCGCCGAAGTCGTCCGCTTTGACAACCCTCTCCTACCGGATACCCGCTCGGAAATGGCCTTACCTCTGATCGTCGGCGAACGGGTGCTGGGTGCCCTGGACGTGCAATCTACCGAACCGGCGGCCTTTTCCCAAGAGGACATCACCGTCTTGCAACTTGTGGCCGATCAGGTTGCCATTGCCATAGATAACGCCCGCAAGTTCTCTGAAGAAGCGACGTTGTTGGAAGCAACCAGTCCCATCTTTCGCCTCAGCCGTCGTTTGACCACCGTGGCGACCACAGAAGACGTCATCCAGACGATCATACAAGCCGTTGCCGATACCGACGCCGACGGTTGCATGATCGCCCGCTTTGGCTTTGTTCGGGATCAGATCGCGACGATCACCTTTTTGGGAGAATGGCGGCGCCACGGCAACCCGCAGATCCCCATCGGGCAACCTTTCCCCATGCAGGACAACGTCAGCATGGAAGCCCTGACCACCTTTTGGATGACCGAAGACATACAGCAAGACAACCATCTCTCTCCAGAGTTCCGGCAATTCCTGATTCGGCGTGACGTTCAAGCCGTAGGCAACATCCCTCTGCGGGTTGGTCAGCGCGCCATCGGCTTCATCGTGGTATTCCGTAGTATACCGGGTCCCTTTAGCGCAGTAGACATCCAATTGTATACGGTGCTGGCCGATCAAGCGGCCTTGGCCCTGGAACGCACCCGCCTCCTGGAAGAGACACAGCAGCGGGCCGAGCGGGAACGCATCATCCGCAACCTGAGCGACCGCTTGACCTCCGCTTTTGCGTTGGACACGATCCTACAAACCGCCGTAGAAGGCCTGAGTAGCATGGTCAAAGCGAGCGGCGGGTACATTGAACTCAAGGTGGGGGAGGAGAGATGACGGCCCAACACACGCCTCATGCCATCCCCGAACCGGCCGCCGAGTTACAGGCATGGCGGGCGCGGGCGCTGAACATCCTGTTCTGGATCATCCTCATCGTAGCAACCCCACGGGTCGCCAAGAACATCATCGAGACCGTTGGCACTCCTGAATGGTGGTCACAAACCGCACCCTTTGTCGCAATCTACCTGCTCTTCTTCGCCCTGACGGTGTTTCATCGTCTGGACTTCCGCCTACGTGCTTGGGGATTGGTGATCATCGGCTATGTCTTTGCGGTGGTCTCTATGGCCCTGTTCGGGCTGGTCGGCAGCGGACGGAGCCTACTGCTTGCCATGCCGTTGCTTGGCATGATGTTGATCGGGCCGCGTCCCGGCCTGGCGATGATGGGCTTGAGCCTGTTGCTTTACGGCCTCTTTTCCCTCTTTGCCTACTTGGGCTGGCTGCAAAACTGGTTGACCATGACCGAGAACCCCACCGACCTAGAGACTTGGACCGGCGCCATCGGGCCGGTGTTCGCCGGACTGCTGATCATGCTGGTCGTGATGCAGTGGCTCTTTACCCGTGCCCAGACCCGGCTCATTGAAGAGGCACGCCGGACGGCGGCAGAGTTGGCCCAGGCCCGCGATCAGCTCCAAGCCCACAGCAACGCCCTTGACCGCTACACCCGTCTATTGGAAGTCGGTTCTCTCGTCTCCCGCGAAACGGCCGTGCTGCGGGACCGCGAGGAACTGTTGGATCGGGCCGTGCATCTGATCGCCCAACAACTGGATTTTGACCAGGTTGCGGTCTATTTGATAACCGAAGGAGGCGACATTGACCTGGTCGCCGTGGCCCATCCGCGGCCTACCCACGAACTGACCGCCCTGCAGAGCATCCAACGGGTCATCCAGACCGGGATTCATCAGAGTAACCGCATCCCCTTAGAGGAAGGAGTACACCACGAACTGACCCTACCCCTTCGCAGCGCCGAGCAAGTGATCGGTGCACTGGATATTCACGCCACGCGGCCTGCAGTCTTTAGCGAACAAGAGATCGCTGCCCTGCAGGGAATGGCCGACCTGCTGGCCCTCGCCCTGGAAAATGCCCGTCTCCTGAGCGAGATGCAAACCAATCTGCGCGAACTAGACGCCCTCTACCGGCATTACACCCTTGAATCTTGGCAGCAATTCCTCGGCGGGCAACCGGAGCCTTTGCGTTATCGGAGTGGCGCCGATGAAATCCCTTCTCACGTCTGGGAACCGCTATTCGCCCAGGCCCGCGAAAGCGGCAAACCCGTCACCAAAGAGAGCACAAATGCAAAGGGAGAACAACGCTACCTATTGGCCATGCCGGTCAAGCTCCGCCAGATCCCCATCGGTGTTCTGGGCTTCCACCGCCCCGCCGATGCCGGTCCCTGGCAGGCCGACGACATCGCGGCCATCGAAACCGTAGCCGACCGGTTGGCCCTGGCCGTGGACAACGTGCGCCTCCTGGAAAGCGCGCAGCGTCGCGCCGCCCGCGAGCAAGCCATCGGCGAAGTGGCAACCCGGATACGCGAGTCCCTGGAAATGGAAACCGTGTTGCGGACGGCTGCAGAGGAAATGCGACGGACTCTGGGATTGGAAAGAGTAATCGTTCGCCTGGCAACACCGGAACAGACCTGACCCAATTACCGGTCAGGTCTGCGATGAGGAAGAGACCCATGTTGACCTGGATCAAGCGGATACTCGCCCCGCCCGTCTTCGAAGGAGATGAAGAGAAAACGCGCCTTGCCCGTGCACTGCACGTGACCCTGCTCTCCCTGGCCGCGGTTGGCCTGATCTCCTCCACCGTAGGGGCGTTTGCCAAAGGGCACAACCCTACGCTGGTGGTTTCTGTTGCCATCCTCACCGTTCTACTCCTGATCATATGGGGCATTGTACGCAAGGGCTACATCCACCCTTCCATCAACATTGTTGCCACCCTGACGATCTTCGTTCTGAGCACAGGGGCGGTTGGAGTCGTCGGAACCATCCGCGCCCCCATTACGGCCATCTACTTCTTGGGGGTCTCCGTGGCCGGCCTCCTTTTGGGGCTCCGAGGCTTGGTGATTTCCACCATCTTGAGCATATTGGCTTTGGGAGGGCTTTGGTGGGCGGAGAATTCCGGCATCATATCACCGATTCCTCCAACATCGACGGGGATGGCTCAGTGGCTGACGTGGACGACATTGCTGAGCACTTCTGCTCTGTTCTTCGGCATTTCCACTCAGAACTTGAACGAGGAAGCAAAGAGGGCCAATCGCTACGCAGCCGAAGTAGAGCAACAGCGACGGTCGTTGGAGGACACCGTCCGGGAACGCACCCGAGATTTGGCCCGCCGCACCCGCTACTTGGAAGCGACGGCCATCATTGCCCGGGACGCAGCTTCCGAATTGGATCTCCACGAATTGCTCTCCCGAGTTGCGTTGGCCGTCAGCGAGCGGTTCGGCTTCTACCACACGGGTATCTTCTTGTTAGACCCCAGCGGCGAGTGGGCCGAGTTACGAGCTGCCTCCAGCGAGGGCGGACAGCGGATGTTGGCCCGCAGCCATCGTCTGCGGGTGGGGAAAGAGGGGATCGTCGGCCGTGTCATACGACAGGGTCGGCCCCACGTCGCCCCGGACGTGCGCAAAGATCCCTTCTATCTTGGCAACCCGGATCTGCCCGAAACTCACTCCGAAGCAGCCCTGCCCTTGCGGGCCAGAGGGGAGATCATCGGTGCCCTTGACGTACAAAGCCGTGAGCCGGCTGCTTTTGATCCCGATGACATTGCCATCTTGCAGACTTTGGCCGATCAAGTTGCCATAGCCATCAGCAATGCCCGTTTGTTCCGCCAACTGGAGGAAAGCAGGGAAAGGGAGCGGCGGGTCTTTGGCGATTTGAGCCGCCAAGCGTGGCAGCGTCTGCTGCGCGAATACACCGGTCTGGGTTTTGTGAGCGATGGGCGGGGAACCTCACCGATAGAGGACGTGTGGGAACCGCAAATGGAGGAAGCCGTTCGTAGCGGGCAGGTCGCCCAGGGAGATGGACATGTGGCTCCGGCGACAACCCTGTCCATCCCCATCAAGGTACGCGGCCAGGTCATCGGAGTCGTGGACGGTCGCAAACCGGAGGGAGCAGGGGCATGGACGACCGACGAGATTGAACTCTTTCAGTCGCTCGCCGAGCAATTGAACATCGCCCTGGAAAGCGCACGCCTTTACCAAGAAACCCAGCGGCGCGCCGCCCAGGAACGGCTGCTCGGCGAGGTGACGGCCCGCATGAGGGAGACGTTGGACATGGACACCGTCTTACAAACCGCCATCCGCGAGATCGGCACGGCTTTGGATTTCGCCGAAGTGGAAGTGCGGTTGGGAACCTCTGAGGTGTTCCGGGAAGAGGATGGAGAGTTTCCGGAAGGAGAGGAGGCAGCAGCATGATCCTGGAAACGACAGATCTCTTTCAATATGCTGCCTGGTTCCTGGCCCTGATTGAATTCATTCTGGCCCTTTACATCCTCTTCCTCAACGCCTGGCACATCGCCAACCGCCACACCAGTGCCCTGTTCCTCCTTTACGCTGCGAACAACTTTTCTATCGGTGTGTTGGTTACGGCGACCGACATCGGCCAAGCCGCCCCGGCCACCGCCGTTTTGGCCGCCACCTCTGCAGCCCTTTCCCCGGCGTTGCTGATCGTCATTGTTGCTCTGTTGAGACCGGCTTGGCTACCCCAATCCCCTCATGGAAAGGGCCGCTGGCGGTGGATCTGGCTATTGGCCTACGGCCTGGCTTTCCTGCCTTTGCTGCTGACCGTCCTGGACGTTACCCTGGGAACGCAGCTGTGGTACACCGGTATAGACGAGGCTACCTACGGCGGCGGCTATGTGTTCCTCCGGGAGTACACCGGGGGCCGCCTCGGCCATCTTATCCGATCGCTGAGTTTCTACCTGATGCCCTGGGTGACCATTGCCGTCACTCTCGCCATTGCGCTCAACAAAGAGGGGCGTCCCCTTAGTCGCCGTTTGGCTTGGTTGCTTCTAACCGTCCAAACCGTGGTGCTCATCTTGGAAGTGGGGCTGCGCACCCAAATAGGCCCCGTCGCCGATGCCCTGCTCGCCGCAGCCTTACACGTCTTGGCTTACGCTTATGTCACCTTCCAACAGATGATTTCGGAGCGGCGTGCCCAGCGCGGCCGATTGCAACCGCGCCTCACGGCTTTGACCCTGTCTATCGCCGTACCGCTCCTCGTCGCCGTTGTCCTGTTCGGCAACTTCCACGCCGGCAGGATGTTGGAACACAAAGCCAACGAGCAGTTGGAAACGGCCAATCGTGCCCTGACGGCCAACGTCTCCCTTTGGCTGGACATGAACCGACAAACGCTGCACGAGATGGTCATCCTGCCGGACATCGTCAGCATGGACCCTGAGAGACAGAAACCGGTCCTGGAAGCCATCGCCCAGGCCCACCCCCACATGTATCTGGTGAGTACCACCGATCTGAACGGTTTGAACGTCGCACGCAGCGACAATGTGCCGCCCAAAGACTATCATGACCGACTCTGGTTCCTCGGCGCCCGCGACGGCGCGCCGATTACCTATCAAACCCTTATCGACAGGACCAGCGGTGAACCGGCCTTGGTCGCCTCAATGCCGATTCGCGATCCAACAGGGACCATCGTCGGAGTGGGCATGTTCGCCAGCGATCTAGACGACGTCACCCAGGAAGTGCAGGCAACAACCATCGGTCAGACCGGCTATGCCTACGTCGTAGACGATTTAGATCAGGTCCTGGCCCACCCCATCGCCAAGTACACCGTCCATCTACAGGACCTGGGCGATTACCCGCCGGTTTCAAGCCTGCGAAACGGGGTACAGGGGGTCGTGACCTTCACCGACGACGAGGGCGTCGCTTGGCAAGCCTATGTGAGCGAATTGGAGAACGGTTGGGGCGTGATCGTCCAACAGCAAACCCAGGAACTCCTGGCTCCCTTGAGTAGGCTGCGGCAGCTTTCCTGGTTGATGGTGACGGTAGGCAGTGCCCTCCTGGCCCTGCTTATGTTCCTGACAATCCGCCAGGCGTTATCTCCCATTGAAACGCTGACCGAGACGGCCACGATTATCGCCGCGGGCGACCTGGAACGGGAAGCTCCGGTGGAAAGCGCGGATGAGATCGGCGACTTGGCACAGGCGTTCAACGCAATGACCGCCCGCCTCCGCGACCTGATTGCCGGTCTGGAACAACAGGTGGAGGAACGCACCCATGACCTGGCCCTGCGCTCTACCTATTTGGAAGCAACGGCCCAGGTGGGACGCGTCGCCGCCTCCATCCTGGACGAGGATGAGCTGATCCGCCGCGTCGTTGAAATGATCCGCGAGCGGTTTGACCTGTATTACGTCGGCCTCTTTTTGCTGGATGAAGAAGGACAGTGGGCCGTGCTCCGGGCCGGGACGGGTGAGGCGGGACGGCGTATGTTGGCCCGCGGACACCGCATCCGCGTCGGCGAGGGCATGATCGGCTGGTGCGTGGACCACGGGGAAGCGCGGGTGGCGTTGGTGGCCGAAAAGGATGCCGTGCGCTTGGCCACCCCTGAGCTGCCCGACACCCGCTCCGAAGCTGCCCTGCCCTTGCGCTCACGGGGGCACATTCTGGGGGCCATCACCGTCCAGCACACCGAACCGGGGGCTTTTGATGAAGAGGTGATGTCCGTGCTCCAGGTCATGGCCGACCAGGTCGCCGTCGCCCTAGATAACGCCCGCCTCTACACGGAAACCCAAAGGATGCTGGAAGCCGAACGGAGGGCCTACGGCGAACTCAGCCGCCAAGCATGGCAGCAGCTACTCCAAGCCCAAAGGATGCAAGGCTACCGCTTCGCCCAACAGCACATCACACCCAGCGAAGGGGATTGGCCTCCCGACATGGTCCAAGCCGCCCGGACCGGTCGGATGGTCTACGGTGAGGGCGAACGGCAAGGCGTATTGTCCATCCCGATCCAGGTGCGCGGCCAAGTGATCGGCGTGTTGAGCTTCCGCAAAGGTGACACCACCACTTGGACCGAAGCAGAGACCAACCTGGTGCGCTCTTTCACGGCCCAATTGGAAGCAGCCCTGGAAAGTGCTCGGCTGTACCAAGACACCCAGAAACGGGCCGCCCAGGACCGTTTGCTCGGCGAAGTGACAAGCCGTATCCGCGAGACGCTGAACATGGACACCGTGCTACGGACCACCTTACGGGAACTGGGGACCGCCCTGAACATCCCCCGCGTTGAGGTGCGCATGGCAACTATGGGCCTCCGGCCCATCGAAGCGAAAGGAAACGGCAACGGGCCGACCCAAGACCATATCTTCCAGGAGAAGCAAGATGTGGACCCGGCTTAGGCGTATCTGGACCGCGCCGGTTGTTGAAGATGAAACCCAGATGCAGGCAGCACAGCTGCTCAACATCGTCCTGTGGGTTTTTCTCGTCACCAGCGGAGGGATCTTGGTCTTTGACCTCCTGTTCTTCGGCCTGCCTACAACCCCGGCCGAAGGGTTCATGGAAATAGCTGCAGCGGCCATGCTCATCTCCTCCATCGCAGGATTGATCTTCCTGCACCGGCGGGGCCGGGTCCGTCTGACGAGCGTCTTGCTCCTCCTGCTCATGTGGTCCTTGACCACCTTCTGGATGTCGGCCAGGGTGGGTATCACCGCCGATAGCTCCATACTAACCCTGGCCGTCATCATCATCCTGGCCGGGTTACTGCTGGGGGGACGCGGTGCAATGACCTTCACCTTCCTCAGCGGCGCAACCGTTTTGACCGCCTACATCTTTCAAGAGATGGGATGGCTCGTCCCCTCTTCTTTCCCTCTGACCATGATGAACCCCGTCCTGATCCTCATCCACCTGGGCCTAATCGGTATGCTCATACACCGGGCCATGAACAACATGCTGGACGCCATGCGCGAATCCCAACGCAACGCCCAGATTCAGAGCCAGATCAACCGCGAACTGGAAACCCTGCGCGCCACCCTGGAACAGAGGATCGCCGAACGCACCCGGGACTTGGAACGCCGCACCAACCAACTCCAAGCCGCCGCGGAGGTCGGTCGCGTGGCCGCATCCATCCTGGATGTCGACCGGTTGCTTGCCGAGGTCATGCAGTTACTGCACGACCGCTTTGACCTGTACCATGTCGCTTTCCTGGAAGTGGACTCCAGCGGCCAATGGGCCGAATACCGGGCCGGAGCAGGGCCGGGGTGGCAACGCCTGCAGCAGGAAAGGTTCCGCCTGCAGGTCGGCGGACTCTCCCTCATCGGCTGGTGCATCGCCAACGCCCAAGTGGGGGTCAACCAGGATGTCCGGGCAACCGAATCGATACATTTTCCCCACCCACTCGTGCCCGACACTCGCTCCGAGGTTGCCTTGCCCCTCATCGTCCGGGGCCAGGTCATCGGCGCCCTCAGCGTCCAGAGCGACAAGCCCCACGCCTTTGACCGGGAAACCATTGACGTCCTGCGCACCATTGCCGACCAGATCGCCGTCGCCCTGGATAACGCCCGCCTGCTCCGCGAGAGCCAAGAGGCCCTGGAATCTGCCCGCCATGCCTACGGTGAACTCGGTCGCCAAACATGGAGCGACCTTCTCCTCAGCCGGGAGAATTGGGGCTATCGTTATACCTACCGCATCATCTCCCCTGTGGAAGGGGACTGGCCGCCGGAGATGATAGAGGCTCTGGAGACAGGCCGACCGGTACGGCGGCGCATCAAAGGGGACTCGGCCTTGGCCATCCCCCTCCAAGTGCGCGATCAGATCGTCGGCGTCATCTCCTTCTACAAACCCGCCGACGAAGCATGGACTCAGGACGAGATCAATTTCTTGGAGCGGGCGATCCAGCAAACAGGCGTCGCCCTGGAAAGCGCGCAATTTTACGAAGAAAGCCAGCTACGGGCAGCCCAAGAGCGCATTGCCCGCGAGATCACCGCCAGGATGCGCGAAACCCTGGACATAGACACCGTACTCCGCACCTCCTTGCAAGAGATTCGCCAAGCCCTGGGGCTGGCTTCCATGACCATCCGGTTGATCAAACCATCGGGAGAACAGAACTGATGTTTGCCAAACGGCACAAAAGAGCGATCATACCGCCGGACACAGTACGCCCCTCTCCGGGAGGCCGCCATGCCGACTTGCCCAAAAACCGCGGGCCGTCCACGAATTGGGCACGAATGCACGAATACGCTCGGCCCCGCGACACAAGCCACAAGCCGGAAGCCCGCGCCGCCGCCCGGTGTGAGCGTCCGCGCAGGCGGACGCCCGGCCATAGGCCCAAAAGGAGCGACTTGAGTCGCCCGGACAGTGCTTCATCCTCGGCAGCGTGCCGGGGATCGGTCCACTTGCCCAAAAACCGCGGGCCGTCCACGAATTGGGCACGAATGCACGAATACGCTCGGCCCCGCGACACAAGCCGCAAGCCGGAAGCCCGCGCCGCCGCCCGGTGGCAAACGCCCGGCCCCACGGGAGCGATTCCGGCCCGTTTCCTACTGCTTCTCGGCGTTGCAGCTCTGCTTGTGGGGGCCGTCCTCACCGCCTGTGGCCCCACCCCGCCCCCCCCGCCACCGGAGCCGATCACGTTGCAACTGCAATGGGTGACCCAAGCCCAATTCGCCGGTTATTATGTGGCCCTGGACAAGGGTTGGTATGCCGAAGAGGGCATTGACCTGACCATTGAACCGGGAGGACCGGACCTGATTCCGGTGGACCTCCTTTCTTCCGGGGCGGTAGACTTTGCCACCGCCTTGCTACCCGACCTGGCCGTGGCCGTCCAGGAGGGAAAACCCTTGATCAGCATCTCCCAGATTCAGCAGAACAACGGATTGCTCCTCCTTTCCTTCAAATCGTCGGGCATCGAGACCCCCCAAGATTTCAGAGGCAAGCGGGTGGGCGTCTGGCTGGGGGGCTGGGACGCCCAATTTCGGGCGTTGATCGCCGAAGCAGGTTTGACCACCGAGGACTTTGAGCTGGTCCCCCAGGGGTTCAGCATGGACCCCTTCTTGGAGGGCGATCTGGACGTAGCCTCGGCCATGATTTACAACGAGTACCACGTCGTCCTGGAACACGGCATCTCGCCCGACGAACTGAACATCATTGACTATGCCGATTACGGCCTTGATTTTCCGGGGGACACCCTTTGCACCCGTCGGGAAACATGCGAGCAAAACCCCGATCTGTGCGTGCGCATGTTGCGGGCCAGTCTACGCGGCTGGCAATATGCCGTAGACCATCCGGAGGAAGCCGCCGCCCTGGTCCTCAAGTACGACAAATCGGGGGTGCAGACCCGCGAGCATCAGATCGCCATGATGAACGACATTGCCAAGCTGGTCTCCGTCCCTTTGCGGCCTTTGGGCTTTACCGAACGGGATGATGTGCGGCGGACCCTGGACACCCTCGTGACCTACGACGTCTTGGATCGGCTCGTCCAACCGGAAGATGTGTTTACCAACGCCATCTGGGAACAGGCCCGTCAGGGAGGACAATGAGGAACCAACGATGGCCGAGTGTACACCCAGGGAGGACCTATGATTGACCGTTTGCTCCGGCGGCTATCGGTCCGGCAGAGGATCACCGGCAGCTTCATCAGCCTGGTGGCGTTGATCGCCCTCTTGGCGCCGCTGATCCTGGCCGCCCGGACCTCCATCACCGACCGCCTGACCCAGATCTCCCAGGTAGAGAGCAAAACCAACCGCCTGCTCCTTTTGGCTTCGGGGCGCGTCGAATCCTCACGGGTGAACCTGCTGCGCTATCTCCAAGATTATGCACCCAGTGCTTACGAAGCCACGGACGACGCTGCGCAGGCCACCCGCCTCTTGCAACAGGCTTATGACCTGATGACCGATTCGGAGCAAAAGGAAGCCGTGGCAGAAGTACTGGCTGCCCTGGACGAGTATCAGAACCTGATCCACAATATTGAAACCGCCCGCACCGCCGGAGAGGAACAAACAGTTTCCCATCTGCTCTTTCAGACATCCCGTCTGGGCAACAACATCAGCTCCCGGATCGAGCAGATCGTCGCCGACAGCGAAGCCCAGATTGAGGAAGCCAACCGCGAATTTTTGGACTTTTTGCAGAACCAAATCCTGGTCGTCGCGGGAGTGTATCTCGTCATCTTGGTCCTGGCCATGCTCCTTGCCTTCACCGTGGAACGCAGCATCACCCGCCCCATCGCCGATCTGACCGAAGGGGCCAACGCCTTCCGCCGGGGCGACCTGGAAGCCTCGGTACCGGTCGTGGGGAGCGACGAATTGGCCCTGCTGGGGCAAACCCTCAACGAGATGGCAGCCCAGATCCAAGACCTCATCGGCAACCTGGAACGGCGCGTCGCCGAACGCACCCGCGACCTGGAAAACCGCGCCGTTCAATTGGCCACAGCTGCCGAGGTGGGGCGGGCAGCCGCCTCCATCTTGGACCGAGAGGAATTGGCCCACCGCGTCGTCAATCTGGTCCAGGAACGCTTCAACCTGTACTACGTGGCCCTCTTCCTCATTGACCCGGAAGGAGAATACGCCGTGCTCCAAGCCGGGAGCGGGCCGGTCGGTCGGATCATGGAAGCGGAAGGACACAAACTGGCCGTGGGCGGCGATTCAATGGTGGGCCAAGCATGTGCCCTGCGCCAGCCGCGCATCGCCCTGGACGTGGCGGGCGGCGATGCCGACAAAGCAGGCGCGGAACCGGTCCGCTTCGATAACCCTTTGCTGCCCGAAACCCGCGCTGAACTGGCTTTGCCCCTCATCGTCGGCGACGAGGTGCTCGGCGCGTTAGATGTGCAAGACCGCCGCCCCAACGCCTTCTCCGAGCCCCAGATCGCCGTTCTGCAACTGGTGGCCGATCAGGTGGCCGTCGCCCTCCAGAATGCCCAGCTCTTTGCCCAGGTCGAAATGCGGCTGGAAAGGGAACGCCGCCTCTACGGCGAGATCAGCCGCGAAGCATGGGCGCAGATTTTGACCGGACGTTCCATCGTGGGATATTACGGTGACGAGCGGGGCATCGTCCCCCTCGACGATGCCACCCTCCACGAAACGGAGCCATCCCCTTCCGCCCCGGAAGCCCAAAGCGACGAAACGGCCATCGCCTTCCCCATCGTCGTCCGCGATCAGATCATCGGCATCGTGGAAGCACGCAAGCCGCCCGGCAGGGTCGGGTGGACCGAGAGAGAACTGGCCCTGCTGGAGACCCTGGTCGGCCAGCTGGGAGCGGCCCTGGACAGCGCACGGCTTTACGAGGACACACAACGCCGTGCCGTCCGCGACCGCCTGCTGAGCCACCTGGCAACCCGTGTGCGCGAAACGCTGGACGTGGAAACGGTGCTCCGCACCGCCGCCCTGGAGGTACAACAGGCCCTAGACCTACCCGAAGTCGTCATCCGGCTGATCAATCCGCAGGAGGAAAGCCGCCATGCCTGAGAATCGGTTCTCCCCAGCGCGGTGGCGGCGGGTGTTCATGCCCGCCTCGCGGCTGGCCCGCCTGACCCTGATTCTGATCGCCGCCGGTATCAGCATCGTCGGCATCCAACTGCTGCTCTATTCCCAGACCGGCGTCCCGCAGACACTGCTGGCCGCCGGAAGTGTGGCCCTGTCCGTCATCCTGAGCTTCATCGCCTACGGCTTTGCCCGGCAACGGCGAAGACGCCCGGCCGGTATCCTGTTGCTGGCGGCAACCATCATCGCCTACGGTGGCGGGGAGTTGGCCTTTTGGGGAATCACAACCTTTTTCACCCTGGGAGGGTTGCTGGTCATCTCCCTGGTCTGCTTGACGGCCTTCCCCCGCCGCTGGGGTATATGGCTGACAACCAGCGGTCTGTATCTGATCATCATCCTGCTGATCAACCAGGTGGAGCCGCTGCCTCGGCACAACGCCCGCGACCTGGCAACGTTGAGCATCCAGATCACGGCGGCGACCTCCCTAGTTGCCATCTTTGTCCTGTGGCAGATCGTCCGCGCGGTGCGCGGTATCAGCACCATCCGCACCCGTTTGCTCATCGCCTTTGTAGGCGTCACCGTCCTGCCCGCCCTCATCATCATCAGCGGATCCATCGTCGGCGGCCTTACTTCGGGGCGGCAGCGCGTGCAGGCCCAACTGGAATCGGTCGTCACCCTCAAAGAGGCCGAGATCCAAGCTTGGCTCGATAACCTCCAAGCGGACCTGATCTTGAGCCTGACCGGCGACGAGGTTGCCCGCCGCCTCATCGTGCTCTTGGAAGAACAGGACCCTTCTCTCTACCCCATCGGCTACAGCGTCCTGCAGACCCGTTTCCGTCAAGTCATCCAAGAACCGGGACGATTTGAGGACCTCTTCCTGATGGATCTGAACGGTCAGATCCTCGTCTCAACCGATACGGCGATGGAGGGCCAGAACCATTCCCAGGAAGCGTACTTCCAACAGGGCCTCAAAGGGCCTAGCGTACAGGCCCCCTTCTACGACGTAACCATCGGCGAGACGGTGATCGTTGCTTCCCGACCCGTATACAACCATCAAAGACAGGTCATCGGCGTCTTGGCCGGGCGGGCCAACATGGGCACCCTGGATGAGATCATGAGCGAGCGGGCCGGGCTGGGCGAAACGGGGGAGACCTACTTGGTCGGCTCCGATTACACCCTGCTGACCGCCAATCGTTTCGGCGAAAAGGGCATCAAGGTACGCACCGAAGGGACGTACAAGGCCATTGCAGAGCAAAGCAACGGCTCCGGAACCTATGACAACTACCACGGTGTACCGGTGGTCGGCTCGTACCGTTGGCTGCCGACCATCCAAACCGCCCTCCTGGCCGAGCAATCTCAGGCGGAGGCGTTCCGGCCGGTCTACCAGATGATGGGGATAATGACCGGAGTCGGCCTGTTGGCCATCTTGCTGGCGGTGGGGGTCTCCCTCATCGTCGCGCAAGGGATCGCCGAGCCGTTGGCAGCCCTGGCCGATACGGCCACCGAGATCGCCCGCGGCGACCTGACGCGCACCGCTCCCGTGCAAGGGGAAGACGAGATCGCAACCGTGGCCCGTGCTTTCAACAGCATGACCGCCCAGCTACGGGAGATGATCGGCAACCTGGAACGGCGCGTCGCCGAACGCACCCGCGAACTGGAACGCCGCTCCCGTTACCTGGAAGCCACGACCGAAGTCATGCGCACCGCCGCTACCGTGCTGGAAATTGAACCCCTCCTCCAACAGATCGTGGAATCCATCCGCCAGCAATTTGACCTGTATTACGTAGGTCTCTTCTTGGTGGAGAAGAGCGACGACGGAGGAGAGACATGGGCCGTCCTGCGGGCAGGAACGGGGGAAAGCGGCAAACTGCTCTTGGAGCGAGGGTACAAGCAACGGATCGGTGAAGGGATGGTCGGCTGGTGCATTACCCACGCGGAACCCCGGATCGCCCATCGGGCCGAAACGGACGACATCCGTTTGGATACGCCGGAGCTGCCGGAAACCCGCTGGGAGGCCGCCCTGCCCTTGCGCTCCAGGGGCCGGGTGTTGGGTGCTCTATCGGTCCAGCATACCTCCGTCCTGGAGTACGACCGGGAGGCCGTCCAGGTCTTGCAGACGATGGCCGATCAGGTGGCCGTCGCCATTGACAACGCCCGCCTGTTCGCCGAACGCCAGGAAGCCATCGAAGCCGTACAGCGGGCCTACGGCGAATTGAGCCGCCGGGCGTGGCAGCAGATCCTGCAGATGCGCCCCGACCTGAGTTTCCGCAGCGACCGCGATGGCGTCCGCCGCGCCGGTGATCTCTGGCGACCGGAGATGGAGGAGGCTTTGCGCCTGGGCCAAACGGTCCAAAGCCGCGACCCGCAAAAGGATGGCCGATACGCCCTGGCCGTGCCGATCCGAGTGCGCGGCCAAGTGATCGGCGTCCTGGATACCTACAAACCGGCGGAAGCAGGTCCCTGGACGGCAGAAGAGATCGCCCTCATGGAGGCCATAGCCGCCCAATTGGATGCGGCCCTGGAAAGCGCACGACTGTACCAGGATACCCAACGGCGGGCCGCCCGCGAGGAGGCCATCCGTCGCGTCACCGAACGGATGCGCCGTTCCGTGGAAGTGGAGGCGATCTTGCAAAACACCGTGACCGAGCTGGCCGCCGCCCTGGGCGTTCCCAGGGCCTATGTCCGCCTAGGCACAGAGGAGGAACTGCGATCAAACCGCCGAGAGTAGCACGGCCCGGTCGGCTTCGTGGGGCATGTTGCCCCTTCGGGCTTTTGCCCCGTGGGCCGTGTAAGGCAAACGCATGGACAAGGTTTCGCGCCGCCGGGAAAGGGCGCATCCTGTGCAACGGGTGCTCCGGCCCCCGGCAGGCGAGAGCAGCATAGCGCGAGATTTCCGAGGCAAATATGAGCGCGACAATCGCCATCGGCCACCAGAAAGGTGGGGTGGCAAAAACAACAACCTGTCTTTCCCTGGGTGGGGCATTGGCCGAGATGGGCCACAACGTCCTCCTGATTGACCTGGACCCCCAGGCCAATCTGACCCTTTCCCTGGGCTTGGATCCCGGTCGCCTGTGGCGAACGGTGGTGGATGTGCTGCTGGGCAACGATTCCCTGGTCGGCATCAGCCGGGAAAGCGGCATCTTGGGTTTGGACATTGCCCCGGCCAACCAAGAACTGGCCCTGGCCGACAAAGTGCTCTACACCCGGCCCGACTACCAATACCGGCTCCGAGAGGCGTTGGACCACATCTATCCGGGGCTGTACGACTATATCCTGCTCGATTGCCCACCGGCCCTTTCGCCGCTGACCCTCAACGCCTTGACCGCCGCCCGACTGACGATCATCCCGGTCCAATGCGATGCTTACGCCGCGCAATCACTGCAGAAAACCGTTGACCTTATCGCCCAGCTGGGCGAGCGGTGCAACCCTGCCCTCACATATCGGCTGTTGGTCACAATGTACGATCAGCGCAACAAGATCAGCCGTATCATCCTGGAGGAACTGCAACGGCAATACGGTCCTCACCTGCTCCGCACCCTGATCCAGATAGACACCAAACTGCGGGAAAGCCCTCGCTACGGCAAACCGATCACCGTCTACGCTCCCCGCTCACGGGGCGCGCAACAGTACCGGGCGTTGGCCCAAGAGGTGAAGGACCTGATGGACGGCCTGGCCGGGCAAAACGAGGGGAACAATGGCTGATGACGAAATGAAACGCCTGCTGGACGGACTCCTGACGACGGAGACAGGAGAACCGGACAAACAAACGATCCCTGTGACCCGGCGATGGAATCGTCGGGCGATCCAGCTCCAAACGGCAGCCGAGGTAGCGGCAGCCGCCACCTCCATCCTGGAGTTGGACCGACTCCTGCCCCTGGTGGTGGACCTGATCCGCGACCGCTTCGGCCTCTACTATGTCGGCATCTTTTTGCTGGAGGAACAACCCTCTCCCGAAGGAGAACGGTATGCCACCTTGGTCGCCGCCACCGGGCGGGCCGGGCAGCGGATGATGGAAGCAGGGTACAAAATGCGGGTTGGGGGCGATTCCATGGTCGGTTGGTGCATGGCCCGGGGCCGTGCCCGCATCGCCCTGGATGTAGGCAAGGACGCCGTGCGTTTTGACAACCCCTACCTGCCCGACACCCGCTCCGAAATGGCCTTGCCCCTCCTCAGCCGAGGCCAGGTGATCGGAGCCATGACCATCCAATCCACCCTCCCGGCGGCCTTTACCGAGGACGACATCATTGCCCTGCAGACGATGGCCGACCAGCTGGCCAACGCCATCCAGAACGCCCGTCTATTTGAGGAGCGGGAACGGCGCATCACCGAACTTTCCATCATCAACGAGATCGGGCGGGCCATGTCCGCGACCCTGACGATGGATGCCTTGCTGGAGGTTGTCCACCTGCAGGTCAGCCGCCTTTTTGACACGACCAACTTTTACATCGCCCTCTATGAGGAGGGCAGCGAATATTGGCGCTCGGCCTTTCATATAGAGCGCGGAGAGCAACAACCCCTGGCCCGCTACAGCATCAAATCCGGGCTGACCGGTTACATCATCCGCCACCGTCGCCCTTTGCTCTTCCGCTCCTCCCAGGAAGTGACGGCCTTTTTGGAAGAACAGGGAATTCCGCTCCTGGGCGAGATGGCCCGCTCCTGGCTGGGCGTACCCCTCCTCGTCGCCAACAAGCTGGTGGGTGTCATGGCCATCCAAAGCTACGAACAAGACCATCTCTACGACGAACAGGACCTGGCCCTCTTTTCCACCATCGCCGCCCAGGTCGCCACCGCCCTGGAAAACGCACGTCTATTCCAAGAACGCGAGCGGCAGATCGTGGAGCTGGAGATCCTAGACCAGATCCGGCAGGCGATCTCCCAGCAACTTGAACTGGACCAGGTCCTGGAGACCGTCTATGAGCAGGTGCGGCGGATCATGCCCGCCGATGCCTTCTTCTTGGCCTTGTACGACGCCAGAACCGATCTCGTCACCTATCCCCTGGTGTACGATCAGGGCCGCCGTTATGAGATGCCCTCTGTGCCCTTGGCGCCTACCGGCCACCTGGCCCGCGTGTTGAAGACGAAGGAACCGGTCCTCTTGAACCGCACCGCCGAGGAATTGGCAACTTTTGAGCTCCGTCCGGAACAGGCAATAGGGGATGTGGAAAAACCTTCCGCATCGTTGCTCTTTGTTCCCCTTTCCACCGGTCGGCAGATCACAGGCGTTATGTCCGCCCAAAGCTACCGGTTGAATGCCTACGACGAGCGACACGTCGCCCTGCTCCAAGCCATTGCCGATCAGACGGCCATCGCCATAGAGCGGGCCAGTCTGTTCGAAGAAGTCCGCAGCCGCGCCGAGGAATTGGCCGTTCTCAACGAGATCGGGCAAACCATCTCCTCGGTCCTGGACCTGGATGCCTTGCTGCACCGCATTGTAGACACGATCAAAGAGCGATTCGGCCACTATTTCGTCGGCATCTTGCTTTTGGAAGGGGATGAACTGGTCTTCCGCAGCGGCAGCATCGTCGGCGACTCCGGCGTCCGCTGGGAGCGCGGAGACCTACGGTTGGCCCTGGATGGGTATGGGCTGAACGTCGCCGCGGCCACCAGCGGCCGGCCGGTTCTGGTCAACGATGTGAGCCGCGATGAGCGGTACGGCACGGTGGAGGGCCTGGAACCGGTCAAGGCCGAACTGGATGTTCCCATCACCGTCAAAGGGCGCGTCATCGGAACCCTGACGGTCCAAAGCGATCACGTCCACGCTTTCAGCCAGAACGATGTGGCCGTGATGCAGGCCTTGGCCAGCCAGGCGGGTGTCGCCATTGAAAACGCCCGCCTATTTGAGCAGGCTCAGCGACGGGCAAAAGAACAAGCAACGCTGCGCAAGATCACAGAGATCATCAGCACGGCCCGCGACATGCAATCCCTCCTGGACGAAGCATTGGATCAGACGCTAGAGGCACTGGGCCTGGACGCCGGGTTGGTCGCCCTCTATTCCCAGGAAAAGAGAGGGTTAGTTCTGGTCACCCATCGGGGACTCCCGCAAGCCCTGTCCCGGTCTTTGCAAGAACAAGGGTTTGAAGGGACTCTGTGTGCTTACGTCTATCAAACGGGGGAAACCGTCAGCCTGCACGACCTGCGGGAAGGTTCGCCGGTCAACATGGAGAAGGCGATTGAATTGGGCCTATTGGCCTATCTGGGCACACCCATCGGCGTCAAGGGACAACGATGGGGGATCATGTGCTTTTTCCATCGCTCCCCCCGTTCCATCCACACCGCCGAGATCGCCTTGCTGCGTGCCATCGGCGATCAGGTGGGTCTCGGCATTGAGAACGTCCGCCTTCTGGAGGAGACGCAGGCCGCCCTGGCCGAAAGCGAGGCTCTCTACCAAGCGACGCGGGCCATCAGCGAGCCGTTGGGACTAGAACCCTTGACCGAAAGCCTGGTCGAGGCAGCCTGTCGCCTGACCAATGCCCGTCATGGCGCGGTCCTGACCCTGGACCCGGAAAGTGGGAAACCGATGCACTTCAAGACCTACGGTGTAGACCTGGAGAAATTCCCCATACGCCGCTTGCCAAAAGGCGAAGGGCTGTTGGGCTTGGTCCTCGCCGGCCGAACCATCCGTATAGACGACCTGCAAGGCCATCCCGGAGCCACCGCTGCCCCCGACTGGCACTTTCCCATCCGCACCGTTTTGGGCGTCCCCTTATTTTACGGCGGCGAGGTCCGGGGCTTGGTCATGGTCGGCAGCCCCAAAGACCGAGAAGTGTTCACCCAACGGGATGAGCGGGTTCTGACCAGCCTTGCTACCCAAGCCGCCATCGCCATTGAGAGCCGCCGCTTGCTCGAACAGGCCCAGAACCGCGCCCGGCAGGAGCGCACCCTGCGCGAGATCGCCACCCGCGTCCGCGCCGCAACCGACACCGAAACCGTGATGCGGGCCGCCGTGCGCGAACTGGGACGAGTACTGAATCGGCCCACCTTCATCCGCCTGGGCGACGAACGGCAACTCATCCATCCCGCAACCACGCCCGGCGACAACGGAAACGGCGCGAACCGAGGAGGCGCGTGAGATGCTTGAACTCGCTGCCAAAATTGAAAGGGAACTGGAAACCCTGACCGACAGGTATGACCGCCTGCTGCGCGGCCTGCCCGGCTACGCCGAGATGGAAGCAGAGCAACGGCGAGAAACGGCCCGCGACACCCTGCAGCTGGTTGTCCTCGGCCTGAAGAAGGGGGACCTTGCCCTTTTTGAACAAAGCGTTCATGCCACCGCCGCCAAGCGGATCGCCCAGGGCTTTGAAATTGAGGCCGTACAACAGGCCGTGGCCGCCCTGGCAGAAGTGCTTGAGCCGCTGTTGGAAAGCGTCGAAACGGCCAATTTCCTGTGGAAGGTGTTGATCCGGGTCAGCACCGGCCTTTCCGAAATGATGGTGGCAAAGGCCCGACGCGCCGAAGAGCGGTTCCGGCGGATGGCCGAAGTGACCCAGGATGGCATCACCATCTTGGAAAAGGGCCGGGTTGTGTACATCAACGACCGGCTAAGCGAGATCCTCGGCTACTCAAAAGAGGAACTGGCCAAGATGAACATCCTGGACATCGCCGCGGAGGAGGAACGGGACCGACTCCGCCGGGTCCTCCAGGCAATAGAAGAGGAAAGCCAATCTCTGGAAGAATTGGAATTTTGGGCCGTGCGCAAAGACGGCGCCCGCCGCTACCTGCGCACCCGCTACTTTCTGCAGCGGGCGCCACAAGGCGGCTACAACCTTTTCATCTTTATCTCCGATGCGACCGAACGGCGGCGATTGGAAGAGCAGGTCCACCGTTCGTTGCAACGCCGCACCCAAGAAGTGCACACTGCAACCGAGATCGCCCAAGAGATCGCCGCCGCCCCGGCCCTGGACGAGCTGTACCGCCGTGTCGTCACCCTGATCAAAGAGCGGTTCGGCTACTACCACGCCCAGATCTTCCGACACGATTCGCAACGGGGTGTCATGGCCGTCGTGGCAGGATACGGCGAGATCGGCGCCAAAATGAAAGCCGCCGGCCACCATCTGCCTTACGGCAAAGGGGTGGTGGGCACGGCCGCCGCCACGGGCGAGCCGATCCTGGCCAGCGATGTGCGCCGGGATCCCAATTGGGTTCCCCATCCCGACCTGCCCGACACCAAAGGCGAGTTGGCCGTGCCCATCAAACTGGGGAACCGCGTGCTGGGCGTCTTGGACGTGCAGAGCGACACCGCCGGTGCGCTTGACGAAGAAGACCTGATCATGCTCCTCGGCCTGGCAGGGCAGATCGCCACGGCCATCCAGAGCACCCAGGCAATGGAGGAAGCGGCCATCTTCCGCCGCTTTGTGGAAACCTCGGCCCAGGGCTTCGGCATGGCGACCCTGGAGGGCTGCATCACCTACATAAACCCCACCCTGGCCCGCCTGCTGGGCGTGAACAAGCCGGAGAACGCCATCGGCCAGACCTTCACCTCCTTCTATCCCCCGGAGGTCCGACAACTGCTCCGGGAAGAAGTGATCCCGACCGTTATGGAGACCGGCCGGTGGAGCGGTGAGCTAACCCTCCTTTCGGCGCAAGGGCAACTCACCCCCACACTGGAGACCTTCTTCCTCATCCGCGACGACCGAGGGGACCCTCTCTACCTGGCCGACATTGTCACCGACATCACCGAACGGAAGCGCACCGAAAGCGAAATGCAAGAAGCTTTGCGCGAATTGGAACGCCTTACCCGGACGATGAGCCGCGAGGGATGGGTTTCCTGGCGCGAGGCTACCGAGCGGCCCTCCGGCTACCTGTTTGACCGAATCGAAGTTCGGGAAGCGGATGACCTGTGGCTGCCGGAGATCGCCCAGGCGGTGGAACAAAAAGCCCCTATCCGCCCCGGCCCGGAGATAAAGGCAGCTGCCGCCGTCGCACCGTTGACCGTCCGCGGCGAGATCATCGGCGCGATAGGGGTTTACGACGACCCGAAACACCCCCTTTCGCCCCAGGAGCTAGCCCTGGTCGAACAGGTTTCGGAGCAGGTGGCCCAAGCCCTGGAAAGTGCCCGCCTCTTTGAACAGGTCCAAGCCACCCTACGCGAAACGGAGGCTCTGTACCGGGCAGGCCGTCAGATCAATGCCGCGCAGAACCTGGACGACCTCCTGCTGCCGGTGCTGGATTACGTCCGTCCTATGATGGACGTGGACCGCTGCCTGATCGCCCTTTTGGAAAACCCGGACGCTCCGCCGGAGCATCGGCAGGTGGTGGTTGAAGCGGTTTGGGATAAAGAAGGGCAGGAAGCCGCCTCTTTGGGGCAGCGGTTCACCACCGAGCAGTTTCCCAGACTGGCGGAACTGGGGGCGGAAGACATGCTGGTCATCGCCGACGTAGCCACGTCGGAAGAAATTGACGAACCGAGCCGCGCTGCCCTTCAGCAGCAGGGCGTCGGTGCCGCCGTCATCATCCCCTTGGCCGTAGGCGATCTCCTGTTGGGCTGGCTACTGGTTGAGACTCTGGGCCGTCCCCATACCTTCCCCCGTCGACGGATCGCGGCCTTGCGTTCCCTGGCCGGACAGGTGGCGGTTGCCTTACAAAACCTGCGCCACCTGGAGGAGGTTCGGCTCCACGCCGAGGAACTGGCCGTCTTGAACGAGCTGGGCCGAGCGTTGACCGCCCGCCTCAGCGTTCGGGAAGTGTTGGAAGAAACCTACCGCCAGGCATCCCGTTTGGTGGATACGACCAACTTTTTCGTGTCATTTTACCATCCCGAACGGCAAGAATTCACCGCCGCCCTGGCCAAGATCACCGAATCGGAAGCAGACAGGAAGATCACGGCCTGGTCGGCCGACGAAGGTTTTTCCGGCTACCTGCTCCGCCACCGCACCGGTCTGTTGCTTTCCGACCATGTGGAGGAACAGATCCGAGAGATGGGCATCCACCGGGTAGGGAGCGTTCCCAAATCGTGGCTGGGCGTGCCCTTGATCGTCGGCGACCGGTTGTTGGGGACGATGGCCGTCGCCAGCTTCACCAAACCCGGCCTCTACACCGAACACGACCGTGAACTTTTGACCGCCATCGCCAACACCGCCGCCATCGCCATCCAAAACGCCCGTCTGTTGGAAGAAGCACAGGCCCGCGCCGAACGGGAACGGTTGGCCCGGACCATTACCGACCGGGTACGACGGAGTGCGGATCGGCAAGCCATTCTGCAGACCGCTTTGACAGAGCTAGGGCAGATGTTAGGCGTGTCCACGGCGGTTGTACGCCTGGGGACACCGGAACAACTGCTGCCCGAACATAGAATTCCAGAACACGAGGTGAACAATGGGCTACCGGATAAAGATGCGGGATGACGGGATCCTCCACACTTCCTTCCACGGCGACGTCACCACCGAGGAAATGGAAGCATTCCGTCGGGAATTTTTGGTCTATCTGAACGCGGCGACCGAGGAAGAACCTTTGCTGGTTATTTCCGAATCCCCCGGCCTGACCAAGTTCAGTGCGGGAGCACGCCGTATTCTGGTCGAGCTGCAAAGATCTCCCCGGTTGGGAAATAGCGCGGTAGTAGGGGCCAGTCGGTACTCTCGTGTGCTGACAACCTTTGTCCTCAAGGCCACAGGCCGCAACAACATCCGCTTCTTTGACACCATTGAGGAAGCTGCGGCTTGGCTGAAGGAGGGAAAGCAGGAGTGAATAGGAAGCTTTCATCGGGATCTTGAACCCGTAGAAGGCCAAGTGCAGCGTTGTAGGCCGGAAGATTGCAGATTCTGCCTATCGCGCCGAGTAGGATGAATGCACCGCCACCGATCCACGCCCATCGTAGAGACGCCGAGAGGGCGGAGAACGCCGCGTAGAATCAACCGCCTCCCGGCAGTCCCTGCAGGGCGAGACCCGTAAAGGCACCCGTCCTACGGCGCAACACTTGCGGTCTTTTCGGAGTAGCAGGTATGAGCGAGATCACCTTGCAAGAATACCAAGAGATGGTCCGGCAACAGGGCCAAGCACTCCTGGACATCATCCAATCGGTCGCCCTGGGTGACCTGGATGTCCAGGTGGAAGTTCCCGAAGGGGTTGAGATCCTTTCCGACCTGGCAATCGGCCTGGAGATGATGATCGACGACCTGCGGGATCTGCTCGCCGAGCAGGAACGCACGCGGCAGCAACTCCAGGCTGCCCTGGATGAGGTCCTGGCCATCCAGCAGCGCTACCTGCGTCGGGAATGGACGGACTATCTCCAACCCCCGGAGGAGATCAAGGGCTATATCCATTCGGCAGAACGCGAAGGCCCGACCGACGACGCCTGGCTGCCGGCCATGTCTACGGCGGTGCAACGGGCGGAAACCGTCCTGCAGCGCAAAGAGGACGGCGGCGTGACGCTGGCCGTGCCCATCCAGCTGTACGGCCAGATCATCGGCGTCATCGGCTTTGACCGCCCGGACGGCCAACCCTGGAGTCGACAGGAGATCGCCACCGTCGAATCCATCGTCGAACAGGTGGGCTGGGCGTTGGAAAACCAACGCCTCTTTGACCAGGAGCAGCAGGCACATCGGCAGCTGCGCCTGCGCGTCAACGAGATGACCTGCCTAAACGACATCGGCCGCAAGATAGACGAAAGGCCCCCCGTGGACGAATTCTTGGAATGGGTGGCTCAACGCATCCCGGCGGCCATGCAATTTCCCGATCTGGCCCTGGCCGCGATCCGCCTCGGTGATGACACCTACGGCGACGCCCAGGCATTCAACTTGCCCCGACAGATCGTGCAGAATTTCCGCGTCGGCGAGCAGCCCGGTCAAGTATGCATCGCCTACCGGGAGGAGCGGGACTTTCTTGACGAAGAAAGTGCCCTGCTGGGTGACATCGCCCGGCGGGTAGGCGGCTACTTGGAAAACGTCCGCCTCCTGGAGGAAACCCGCACCGCCCTCAACGAAACCCAGACCCTGTTCCGCATCGCCCGCGGATTGGCCCAAGCCCAAAGCCAGCAGGAGATGTTTGAGCTGGTCCTGACCGAATGCCTCGGTGCCTTAGGGTTGCCGCAAGGTGGGGTAATGACTCTAGACCCCGGCGGTCAGTACGGAATCCTGCAGGCCCTAATGCAGGAAGGCCGCTTGGTCGAGGCAGGAATGCGCATCCCCATAGCAGACAACCTGCCCACGATACGCGCCCTGGAGACCAAAGAACCGGTAGTCGTCCGCGATGCATATACCGATGAACTGACCGCCCAAAGCCGTGACTTGGTGGATCAGCTAGGCTATCGCTCCTTGCTCCTGGTCCCCATCATCGTGCGGGGCGAAGCCATCGGCCTCCTGGGCGCCGATTCGGTTGACGAAATCCACGAATTCACCGAACGGGAAATCGATCTGGTGCGGGCTGCAGCCGATCAGCTGGGCATTGCCATAGAGCACCAGCGTCTGCTAGAGGAAACCCGCGCCGCCTTGGCAGAGGCTCAAGCCCTTCACAAAGCCGGGGAGCGGATCGCCCAAGCGAGCACGGTAGAGGAAGTCGCCGAGGCCGTGACCCTGGAAGCCGGACGGTTGGGAGTTCCCCTGGCCCGCTTTATCCTGGCCGAACCGTGGGGCGAACGGCGACCGACCTCCTTCCGCGTGATCGCCGCCTGGAACAAAGAAGAACAGACGGCAAAGATCAACCCGCCGGGAACGGTGTTGCCTGCCGGGGCAACATCTTTCTTGGCCGATCTGCTCCTGGGCCGCCGGTCAGCATCGCCCATTTACACTCTGGATGGTTCCGATCTGCCGCCGATCATTCGTCGGTTCCTCGCATCCGCCAAGATGCGGGCCGTTCATTACATGCCGATCCGCCTGGCCGAACAACCGGTGGGCATCATCGCCCTGGCCCAGACACGGTTGGAAGCCTTTGACGAGCGGACCGTCAACTATTTGCGGACACTGCTCATTCAAGTCGCCTTTGCCGTTGAAAACCGGCGTCTCTTTGAGCAGACTCGGCAAACGTTGGCCGACACGGAGGCGTTGTACCAGACCGGTCGCCTTGTCAACGCAGCCCAAAGCGTAGACGAGGTGCTGGACGCCCTGTTGGATTACACCCTCCGCCTTGATGTGGATCGCTGCTTGATCACCTTATTGGAAGAACCGGACGCTGCACCTGCCGAGCGCGTGGTGGTCGTCCAAGCGGTTTGGGATCGGGCAGGGCAAGAGGAAAGATTCCGGGGCAATCGCTTTACGACGGAGCACTTCCCGGCCATAGGTGTCCTGAAGCCGGATCAATCCCTGATCGTGACCGACATGGCAACAGAAGAGAAGATAGACGAGCAAACACGGGCGACCTTTCGGCGTCTGGGGGTAGGGGCAGCCGCCATCATCCCCATTTCCGTCGGCGAACGGCTTCTTGGTTGGTTCCTGGCCGAAACAATCGGGCGACCACGTACCTTTGCGGCACGGGAGATCGAAGCCCTGCAATCCCTGATCGGTCAAGCCGCAGTGGCGATCCAAAGCATACGGCACCTGCAAGAAGCTCAGGCCCGCGCCGAAGAGTTGACCGTCCTCAACGAGCTGGGGCAGGCGCTGGCCGTCCGCCAGGATGTGACATCTATCGTCGAGAACCTGTACACCTACACCTCCCGTCTCATGGAGCTGACCAGCTTCTACGTAGCCCTCTACGACGAGCAGCAAGACGTAGTCTCCTTCCCCTTGTACATTGAGCGCGGCGAAAGGCACGATGTACCTTCTCGGCAGGGGGCAGCAGGCCTGACCGAGTACGTCATCCGCACCAAAGAGCCGCTCCTGCTGACCGACAACGTGGAACAACGCCTCAAAGAGAAAGGCATCCAAAGCATTGGCGCCATGGCCCAATCCTGGCTGGGCGTGCCGATCCTGCTGGGCGACCGTGTTCTGGGAATGATAGCCGTCCAGAGCTACGAGACCCCTCGCCTCTACGGCGAACGCCAGCGCGATCTGCTGATGGCTGCCGCCAGCCACGCAGCCATTGCCATTGAGAATAGCTACCTGTTTGCAGAAGCCCAAGAACGCGCCCACCGCGAGCAAATCTTGCGCGAGACGGTAACCACCATCAACGCCAGCGACGACCTGATCGCCGGTCTGCCCGCCATCACCCGTCACCTGCGCCGCCTGTACCCGATAGACATTCTCTCCCTCACCCTGTATACGCCCGGCGAAGCCGAATACACCCTCTTTGCCCTGGATGTGGAAGCCGGTGGAGAACATTTTGTGCAAGAAGGAGCGCGTCTACCGCTCAACAACACGGCCCCCGGCTGGGTTATCACCCACAACAAAGTCTGGCTGGATACCGACCTCCCCCACCATCAAAGGTTCCGGGAGGACGCTCAGCTGATCGCAGAGGGGGTAAAATCGCGCGTGATCCTCCCGCTCCGAGTCGGCAGCCAGGTGATCGGCACCCTGAACCTGGGCAGCGGTCGGCCCGCCGCCTTCCACGAAGACGACCTCCCACCCCTGCACCAGATCGCCGACCAAATGGCTTTGGCCCTGGAACGCGCCCGCCTGTTGGAGGAAACCCGCACCGCCCTGGCCGAAGCCGAAGAAGCCCACCGCGCTTACCTGCGCAAGAGCTGGCAAGAACACCTGCAACAGCAAGAAATGCTGGCCCGTAGCGGCTTTTTGTACGACCGCGCCCAGGAAGAACCGTCCGCCGGGCTTGTAGCCGTACCCGATCTGTGGCGACCGGAGATGGAAAAGGCCGTGCATTCCGGCGCGCCGGCAGTCGTCCGTGAAGAGGATGAGGAAGCAGAACGGGTAGCCCTAGCCATCCCGATCCGTGTGCGCGGGCAGACCATCGGCGTCCTGGGGGTCGAAGCCCCCGACGCAGAACGCCGCTGGACGGAGGACGACCTGGCCCTTGTCGAAGCGGTAAGCGATCAGCTAGGCCAAACTTTGGAAAGCGCGCGTCTCTTTGCCGATGCCCAGCGACGTGCCGAACGCGAGCGGTTGATCGGTGAGATCACGGCCCGCATCCGTGCCTCAACCGATATGCGCGACATCGTCAGAACAACGGCGACCGAGCTGGGACGCACCCTGGGTACGGCGCGGGTGCTGGTCCGCGTCGGCCTCACAGAAACGCAAGAAGAAGCGGACCGATCCCCGGCTCACCGCCAAGAATGAAAATTCCCGGCGGCTTGCGCCGGGGGCGGTAGCGACTCAAGTCGCTCCTTTCGGGCCTGCGGCCGGGCGTCCGCCCACGCAGGCGGTCGGTCGGCCAACGGCCCGCCAGGTACGGTTTCAACCGCTATTTTTGAGGAAATGGCGCAAGCAGAGCGCGGATGAGATTTGCCCTGGGGCAGAAGGTAGAAAGCCATGAACAATCGGAACAGATCTACGGTCAACCGTGTAAAAAACACCCTTTCCCGCCCGGCGCGGGCCACAAATTGCACCCCGCTGCGCCGGATTGTGGCCCGGCACGGGCTTGTCGCACAACCTTCCAAACCTGCAAGAGTACGAACCACATGCCTGCGCTTGGCGGTTACCCTGGCCTTGTCGGCACTTCTGTTGCTGACCGCTTGCTCCATCGGCCCAACATCGCCCCGCATAGTGCGTGTCGGGGCCGTCTATCCCCTCGGCGGCAGCTTGGCCGCCACCGGGACCGACATCCGGCAAGGGGCCAACCTGGCCCTGGAGATCATCAACAACCATTATGAGCTAGACCTGCCCCTGGCCGCAGACACGGGTTTATCCAACCTCAAAGGAGCGAAACTGGAAATCGTGTGGGCCGACCACGGCGGCGATCCGGCCCGTGGAGCCGCCCAGGCAGAACGTCTGTTGCAGGAAGAGGACGTAGTCGCCCTGCTGGGAAGTTACAACAGCAGCGTCACCGCCCAGGCCAGCCAGGTGGCGGAAGCGGCCGGAGTCCCATTTGTCAACGCCACGTCCACATCCCCCTTGCTCATCGACCGGGGCTTCCGCTGGTTCTTCCGCACCACGGCAGACGACACCATCTTTGTCCGCGACTGCTTCGATTTTTTGGCCGATGTGGAAGATCGGTACGGCGAGTCGATAGATTCCATTGCCCTAGTCTATGAAAACAGCCTCTTTGGCACCAGCGTTTCCCGACTGGAGATGGAACACGCCCAGGCGGCAGGGATCCCCGTCGTCGCCGACATCCCCTATTCGGCCCAAACAACGGATGTGACCGATGAGGTCCGGCGGGTAATGGATTCCCGTGCCGACTTGGTGATGCACGCCTCCTACAGCAAGGACGCCATCCTGTTCATGCAGACCTACAAAGAGCTCGGCTATCGCCCCAAGGCCATCTTAGCCATGGATGCCGGGTTCATCAGCCCGGCCTTTGTAGAGACGTTGGGTGCAGACGCCAACTATATCCTGAGCCGAGAAGCATGGGCCAGGGACCTGGGGGAATCTCGGCCCATGCTCTGGCAGATCAATGCTCTGTACCAACAAAAATACGGAACCGATATGACCGGCAACTCGGCACGGGTGTTCACCGCCGTCCTGATCCTGGCCGACGCCATCAACCGGGCCGGTTCAACAGAACCGGAAGCGATCCGCGAGGCCCTGCTGGCAACCGACATCCCACCGGAACGGCTGATCATGCCCTGGGACGGCGTACGCTTTGACCCGGCCACGGGGCAAAACGTGTTGGCGCAGGGGATCATCGTGCAGGTTCAGGAGGAGAAATATTACACCGTCTGGCCCTGGGAGGTGGCCAGCCACGATCTGATTTGGCCCATGCCCGATTGGGGCCGCTGAAGGATGAGGGTGAACAAGCCCCCGGCTCGCGCCGAGGGCGGTGGCGACTCAAGTCGCTCCTTTTGGGCCTGCGGCCGGGCGTATTCGTGCATTTGTGTATTCGCGTCCGCTTCGTGGACGGCCCGTTTTGGCGGTTCCGGAGATTTGAACCGCAAAGGCGCAAAGGAAAGAAGAAAAAGTAAGAAAACCTTCGCGCCCTTAGCGTCTTGGCGGTTCCAAGATTTGAACCGCAAGGGCGAAGAGAAGTTGGGAGTTTAGAGGAAGGCGAACATGGTTTCAGGTCTTACGGTACGACCAAAGCGCGGGTTGGCTTCTCGCCTGGCATGGTCTTTTATCCTGCTGGCCGGCATCCTGTTGCTGACGATGGGAACGATTTTGATCCTGGTCAGCTACAACGCCCAGAGAGAACAGGTTGTGATCCGCCAACAAAAAACGGCCAACGAGATCGCCAGCTTGGTCTCAACCTATCTGGCCCAAGCCCAAAACGCCCTGATCTTGCACAGCCAGGCAGGCAAAGACCTCCTTTGGTACAGCGCAGAATCCCAAACAGCCGCCCTGCGCTCCATCTTGGAGCTTTACCCCGGCCTCTTTGAAGAAGTGATCCTTTTGGATGAGGAAGGGAATGAACTGGCCCGCGTCTCCCAATTCCACACCTTTTTGCTGGAGGAGCTAGGCTCCCAAGCCGATTCCCCTGCCTTCCGGGCAGCGTCTCAAGGGCAACCCTACATCGCCCACCAAGTCCAGATTTCTCCCTATAGCTCCCTGCCTGTGCTTGACATGGCAGCCCCCGTTCAAAGCGGAACGCAGAAAGGGGTGCTTTTGGGAAGGGTCAGCATCAAGAACATGTGGAACGTGCTGGCCCAAGCCGAGATCGGTGAGAGCGGTTACGTTTACATCGTAGATAGCTACACCGGTCAGCTGATCGCCCACTCCGACCTCTCCCTCTTTCTCTCTTTACAGGGGCACGACCTAACCCACATCCCCATCGTGCGGCAAGCCGTATCCGGTCAGACCGAGTTTACCCACCAGTACCGAGGTCTGTCGGGGGAACCGGTCATCGGTGCAGCGACCCCCTTCACCATCACCGATTGGACCTTGATCGCCGAGATCCCCACCCGCGAGGCCCTGGCCGGTGTACGGCAGATGATCTACCTTCTCATCGGCCTGATCCTGGTGGGCGTGTTGATCGCCGCCGTGCTGGGGGCCGTTATCCCCCGACGCATCGTCCAACCCCTGCTCGCCCTGCAAAAGGGCGCCCAAGAGATCGGACGGGGTAACCTAGACTATGTGGTGGAGGTGAAAACCGGCGACGAGATTCAGGACCTGGCCGAATCGATCAACGACATGGCCGCCAGCCTCAAACGCTCTCGGCAACAATTGGAGCGCTGGGGGCGGGAGTTGGAAGTCCGCGTTGAAGAGCGCACCCGCGAACTGGCCGAAGCATCGGCCCGCACAGAACGCCGTGCCATGCAGCTCCAGATCGTCGCCGAGGTGGCCCACGCCATCGCCTCCGTGCGCGATCTGGACCGGCTCCTTTCCGAAGTGACCCGCCTTATCAGCGAGCGGTTTGGCTGGTATCATGTGGGAGTCTTTTTGCTAGATGACCGCAACGAATACGCCATCCTGCAGGCGGCCAATAGCGAAGGCGGCAAACGGATGCTCAAGCGGGGACATATGCTCCGCGTGGGCCAAGAAGGCATCGTCGGTATCGTCGCCGGGAGCGGCCAACCCCGTATCGCCCTGGACGTGGGCGAGGACGCCATCTACTTCGACAACCCGGACCTACCCCTCACCCGTTCTGAAATGGCCCTCCCCCTCAAGGTCGGCGAGCGAGTCATCGGCGTCCTAGACGTGCAGAGCACCGAACCGGCAGCCTACGATGAGGCGGACATCTCCTTGCTCGGCAGCCTGGCCAACCAGATCGCCGTTGCCATTGAGAACGTTCGCCTCTTGGAGCGGACCCGGCAAGCGTTGGAGGAAGTCCGGCGGTTGCACCGTCGTTACGTGCAACGTGAGTGGACCGAGGTAACGGAGCAAGAAGGTGAGATCATCTACGAATACACCCGCCTGGGCCATCCTCTGCCGCCCGACGCCCTGCTGCCGGAAATTGAGATCGCCTTGCAGGAAGGAGACGTCGTTGCCCTGCCCGAAATCGCCGCCGGAGAAAACGGTGACCACAAGCGTCAAGGGGCCGCCCGTGCTGCTTTGGCCGCTCCGATAAAAATCCGAGATCAGATCATCGGCGTTGTGGACCTGCACGAGATCACCGGTCCTCGTCGGTGGACGGAGGATGAAATCTCCCTGGTGCGGGCCATCAGCGATCAGATGGCCTTGGCCCTGGAAAACGCCCGCCTCTTCGCCCAGACTCAACGGGCATTGCAGGAAACGGAATCCCTTTACCGCGCCGGGGTGGAGCTGAACGCCGCCCAGAATTACGATCAAGTCTTGCAGGCATTGCGGGCACACACCCTATTGGGCAAAGCCGACCACAACATCAGCCTCAACCTCTTCAACCGGCCCTGGCAGGGCGACGATATGCCCGAATGGAGCATTCCCGTTGCGCGTTGGGGAACGCTGCCGCCCGGTGCCGCCCGCCCTCGCTACCCGTTGCGGGCATTCCCTTCGGCCCGCCACCTGCTATCACCGGACCATCCCACCCTGATCACCGATATTGCCACCGACCCTAGGCTGGACGAAAACGCCCGTTACCTCTATCTGCAGGTGTTCCAGGGGCGCAGCACCATCTTTGTCCCCCTGACGGTCGCCGGCGAGTGGATCGGATATGTCAACGCCATCTACACCCAACCCACCGAATTCCCGGAAGCCGAAGTCCGGCATCTGATGTCCCTGGCCGGGCAAGCGGCGGTCCTCGTGCAAAACCTACGTCGCCTGCAGGAGATCGAGGCTCGCGCCCGCCGCGAAGCCCTCATCCGCGAGATCGGAGCAAAAGTCAGCCGCTCCATAGACCTGGAGACCGTGTTGCAAACCGCCGTCCGAGAACTGGGGCAAGCCCTGGGTGTCCAACAAGCGTTTATCCGCATGGGCACGCCACCGACCGAAGGGCTGCCGGAACAAACCCGAGAGCAAACAGAACCTATTGACGAATAACCCTTTTTGGTGTATACTCGGCGGGCAATCAGCCGATCACATTGCAGGGAGGAAACAATGAGCGGAATCGACCTAACCGACGCGACCAGGCCCAATGCCGGACGGATCTATGACTATCTGCTCGGCGGCCACCACAACTTTGAAATAGACCGCCGGGCGGCGGAGCAACTGATCCAACTCGCACCCTTTGCCCCCAAAATGGCACGGCTACAACGCTGGTGCCTGCAGGACCTGGCGGTGGAACTGACCGAAAAGCGGGGCTTTGACGTGATCTTGGACTTTGCTTCCGGCCTGCCGACCAACGACCACATCCACTACGTCGTACCGGAGGGCACAACCGTCATCTATTCGGACTATGATCCGGTAGTGGTGGAATACGCCCGCGAGATCCTGGCCGATACCCCCAACGTCTACTTCTTTCAGGCGAACGCCGCACGGCCGGAGGAATTGCTGAATCACCCCCAAGTACAAAATATCCTGGGGGGGCGACGGTCCGTTGCTCTGGTCTATTGGGGGGTGACGGGGTTCCTGACCGACGACGAGATCACCCACGCCGCCCAAACTCTCTACGAGTGGGCCGAGGAGGGAAGCTGCTGGGCCTTCAACGCCCAGGGGGCCGGAGCCAACCCCGACGATCCCGGCGCAGCACGGGCGTTGGAGATCTACAAACAGATGGGGCAGCCTTTTCACGTCCGCCCTCTGGAGCAATACCTGCAACTGATCCGACCCTGGAAACCCGACGAGAAAGGCTTCATCCCCCTGCTGGAATGGCACGGCTTGGATGACAGCACAATGGATACCAGGGACATAGAACAATTCGGCGCGGCAGGCGGTGGCTACGGAGCCTATTTGGTCAAGTAGGGGAACCGATGCAAAGATCACACCTCCCGGATCGGGAACGGTTGGCATCCGCCCTGGCCGATAGCCTGTACAAAACGATCTTTTCCGGTGGCCTGCGCATCACGCCGCGCCGGGTGCAACAGATCGCCCGGCAGATCGCCGCTACCTTTTCCCACTTTGCAGCGGAAGGGGATGAGCAAAAAGTACAAGCCCAGGGCCGAACCCTGGCCGCCGATGGATTGGGGCCGCCCTCCATCCTGGCCCTGAGCGAAACACTGTGCCGCTCTCAAAACGGCACCGGCTCCAACCCCGACCTTGCCACCCGCTTCATCGTAGCCATGCTGGGCGGCTACATGACAGAACGCGAGAAGCGCATCGTGCGCGAGCAGGAACGCATCCGACGGGCCTGGCAGCGTACCCTGGAAAGCCGCCGAGGAACCGCTCAAAATGTCGGCTTTATTGCGGATGGATGAGGAAACGACGGATGAACGACAAAGGTGAGTTGGCAGACATTGAAGCCCGGTTTGCGGAGCTGCAAACCGAGTTGGCCGCTGCCTACCGACGCGTCCTCCGGGAAACATTGTTCAGCAGCAGGGGCACGGTCCGGCCGGCCTCCTTGCCCCACATTGCCGAGGAAGAGGTCCGCGCCGTGCTGGCCTTCCTCCGGGAACCGGACCGGGACTATGCCTTCCACCGGGGCGCGCAGCTGTGCGACATCGGCCTGGGGGAAGATGCCGTCTTGGGCCTGAGCCGCACCACACGCCGTTTCTGCCTGGATCACCTACCGTCGGAACTGCAGATAGCAGCCGTTGAAGCGGTGGAATCGTATTACGAACCCGTCCTCCGAGGCTTTCTCCAAAGGCGGGAGGACCTGATCGTAGAAGAACAAGAGCGCATCCGTGCTGCCTTACATCGCTCCCTGACCCGCACAACAACCCACCTGGAAGTGATCGCCGAACTGGCTCGCTCCACCACCTCTATCCTAGATCTGGACGAACTCCTGAGCACGGCAGTTGACCGGATCGGCAAACGATTGAATCTGTACTATGTTGGCGTCTTTCTGGTAGATGACTACCGCCGTTGGGCCATCCTGCGGGCCGGGAGTGGCCCGGCAGGACAAGAAATGCTACAGCAGGGTTATAAACTGGCCCTAGGCGGCGATTCGGCAGTAGGGCGGTGCATAGCTTCGGAGGAACCTTATCTGGTTTCCGACGTGAAAAGCAAGAAACTGATCAACCCCCTGCTGCCGGAGACCCGTTCCGAACTGGCCCTGCCCCTGATCAGCCGAGGCCAAGTCATCGGCGCGATCACCCTCCAGAGCAAACAAGCCCACGCCTTCCAGGAGCAGGATATTGCCGTGCTGCGCATCCTGGCCGATCAGCTTTCCAACGCCATCGAGAACTCGCGTCTCTTTGCCCAAGCCCAGACCAGCCTGCAAGAAGCCCAGGAAGCCCAACGCCGCTACCAGCAGGATAGATGGACCGGCGGCTCTGCTCTCCCCACACCGGCCTTTTTGTATGAGGTCAACCGCGACTCCCTGGTCCCCATGCAGGACCTTTGGCGGCCCGAAATGGAAGAGGCAGCCCGCCGACGCCAACCGGTTGCCATAACTCCCGGCGACGACACCCCGGCGGCCCTGGCTGCCCCGATCACCTTGCGCGGCCAGGTGATCGGCATGTTGGATTTTGTAGACCCGGACCGGCCCCAGGGCTGGACCGAAGACGACATCGCCCTGATCCAAACCCTGAGCGACCAGATCGCCCTGGCCGCCGAAAACGCCCGCCTCTTTGCCGATGCCCAGCGTCGCGCCGAACAGATGGCAACCCTGAACCGCATCGGCCTGGCCCTCTCCGCCGCGTTGGAACTGGAGTCGGTGCTCCAAACCCTGTACGAACAATGTCGCCAGGTTCTGATCGCCGATACCTTTTATGTGGCCCTTTACGACGAAGAGACGGGAACCGTGGAATTTCCCCTCCTGACAGGGCGAAAGGGGAAAATAGAAATGGAGCCGATGAGCATAGAAACGCCGAGCCTGACGACCTATATCATCCAGACAGGGGAAATGCTCTACCTACCCGACGCCCAAAACCTTCCTCCCGACGCTCCCTACGTCGCCCTCCCCATCAGCGACATGCCCAACCACTCCTACATCGGCGTCCCGCTGACGGCACGGGGCAAGATCATCGGCGTCCTGTCCATCCAGGCCTCCGAGCCAAACGCTTACAGCGACGAAGACATTGAACTGCTGAGCACCATCGCCACCCAAGCATCAATCGCCATCGAGAACGCCCGCGCCTACGAACGGCTGCGCGAGACCGCCGAAAAACTGCGCGAAGTGGACCGGCTCAAAACCCAATTCCTGGCCAACATGTCCCACGAACTGCGTACCCCCCTCAACTCAATCATCGGCTTTTCGCGCGTCATGCTCAAGGGCATCGACGGTCCCCTCACCGAGCTACAGGAAACCGACCTGCAATCCATCTACAACAGCGGCCAGCACCTGCTCAGCCTCATCAACAGCATCCTGGATATGTCCAAAATCGAAGCGGGCAAGATGGACCTTTCCTTCGAGGAAGTGGACCTACACGGCATCTTCCAAGCCGTCCTTTCCACCGCCCGCGGTCTGCTCAAGGACCGCCCCATCAAACTCATCTCGGACATCCCGGAGGAACTACCCACCGTCTGGGCCGATGCCCAGCGCATCCGACAGGTGCTCATCAACCTGGTATCCAACGCAGCCAAGTTTACGGAAGAAGGCCACATCGCCATCCGCGCCACAGCAGATGAAGAGTTTGTGACCATCAGCGTCAGCGATACCGGCATCGGCATTGATCCCGAAGCACAAAAACGGTTGTTCATCCCCTTCCAGCAGGTAGACGCCTCCACTACCCGCCGCGCCGAAGGGACCGGCTTGGGCTTGGCCATCAGCCGCAGCTTCATTGAAATGCACGGCGGCGAAATCTGGGTGGAAAGCGAACCGGGCAAAGGGTCCACCTTCTTCTTTACCCTGCCGGTCTATGCCTCCTTGCGGCGCAAGGAAGAACAAAAAGGAGAAATAGACCCCGACATCCCCGCGGTCCTCGTAGTGGACGACGATGAAGGAGTCATCACCCTCCTGAGACGCTACCTAGAGAACGAAGGCTACCAAGTGATCGGCGTCCAGCAGTCCCACACCGCCGTGGAGACGGCCCGGCAACTGGCCCCCTACCTGTCCGCCATTACCCTGGACGTGGTGATGCCCAACATGGACGGCTGGCAGATCTTGCGTGAACTCAAACAGGATAAAGAGACCAAAGACATCCCCGTCATCCTGTGCAGCATCGTGGAGGGCCTAGAACACGGTCTGGATCTGGGGGCCGCAGCCTGCTTACAGAAGCCGGTCACCCGCGACGAAATCGTCGAAGCGATCAGATCGGCGGGCCGGACCAGACCAAAACCGAACCAGTCCAAGAGAGAGCCGAATGAAAGAGATATGGATTGAATGCCCCAACTGCCGTTACCGCGAAAAACTCACCCGGCCCCTGCTTTCCTGCCCCGCCTGCGGGGGCGAATGGCTGGATGTGCGTTACGACTACGAATCCCTCCGGAAGCAGCTGCCCGACCTGCTATCCACCCGGCCCTTCACGATGTGGCGATATTGGGACCTGCTCCCCTTGCGCGATCCATCCAACATCCTAACCATGGGCGAAGGGGGCACACCTTTGCTGCGGGCGGTGAACCTGGGAATGATGCTGGGGCGGCCCAACATCTTTGTCAAAGATGAGCGGCAAGGACCAACCGGTTCCTTCAAAGACCGCCAAGCCTCCCTGGCCATCTCGGTCATGAAGGAGCAAGACATCACCGAAGCGGTCGTGGCCTCCACCGGCAACGTAGCCATTTCCTACTCGGCCTACTCGGCGTTGGCCGGGATCAAAATGTGGACCTTCCTGACCAGCAGCGTCCCGGCGGATAAAATGCGCGAAGTGGCCCTCTACGGCTCCGAAGTGATCAAAGTGACCGGGACCTACGACGAAACCAAAAAGGTCGCCGCCGATTTCGCACGGCATAAAGGGCTGCACCTGGACCGAGGCATCAAAAGCTTCGCCGCCAAAGAGAGCATGAAAACGGTCGCCTTTGAGATCGCCGAGCAGTTGGGAGCAGCCCTTGACTCTCCCCCCGGACAGACATATTTCCCTTCCCTGGGTTGCCGTCAACCCGTCCGCTGGCGCGCGCCCGATTGGTACTTCCAGGCCGTCAGCGGTGGGTTGGGACCGGTCGGGGTGTGGAAAGGCTTCAAGGAACTATACGACATGGGGTTCATTGATCGCATCCCCAAGCTGGCCTGCATCCAGACCAGCGGGTGCGCGCCGATGGTCCACTCCTTCCGCAAGGGCCTGGCCGAAGCGGAACCCGTCACCAACCCCCAGACCCTGATCACCACCGTTGCCACCGGCTACCCCGGCCTGGCCTACACCTTCCTGCGACGGGCAATCTTGGAAACGGGCGGAGCCTTTGAAGCCGTCACCGATGAAGAAGCCTTCCGGGCCATGCACGTTATGGCCAAGATGGACGGGATCTCAATGGAACCGGCTGCAGGCTTGGCCTTCGCCGGGCTGTTCAAGATGGTCGGCCAGGGCATCATCAAACCCGATGACGTGGTCGTCGTCAACTGCTCCGGACACACCTTCCCCGTCGAGAAACATCTGCTGGGCGACACCTGGGCGCGAAGCCTGGATGCCAGCAGCAAAGCGCGGGCGGCCATGACCGAAGAGGGCCTGCTGACCTCCCTGGACCAATTGGACACCCGCGTTCGCCGGATCGCCATCATTGAAGATGACCCCGACGCCCGCCGCCTCTTGCGCCGTGTCCTCCAGGCACGGGGGGACTACCAGATCGTGGAGGCCGCCGACGGCCGCGAAGGAATTGAAATCGTGCGCCAACAGCACCCCGACCTGGTGCTCTTGGACCTGATGATGCCGGGCGTAGACGGCTTTGAAGTGTTGGAAACCATCCGCGCCGATCCGGAATTGGAAGATACCCGCATCATCGTCATCACCGCCAAGACCCTTAGCGCAGGAGAACGTCGCCGACTGGCCGGGCAGATTGAGCTCCTCCTGCAAAAAGGGTCCTTCTTGGACGACGACCTTTTGGAAGAGATCCTAACCACATTGGGCGACTAGCAACCGGGAGGGGATACATGCACATTCTCGTCACCGGAGGGGCGGGGTACATCGGCAGCATCGTCGCCGAAGAACTGATCCGCCAGGGGGAACGCGTCACCGTCTTGGACAATCTCTCCCAGGGCCACCGGGCCGCCGTCCATCCCCAAGCAGCCTTTGTCTACGGTGACCTTGCCGACCGCCGCCTGCTGGACGACCTATTCGCCTCCAACCACTTTGACGCGGTAATGCACTTTGCCTCCTACACCCTGGTCGGCGATTCAATGCAGCATCCTTTCAAATACCTGGGCGATAACGTCCGCAATGGATTGAACCTGCTGGAAACGATGGTCCGACACGGCGTCCGCCGCTTCATCCTCTCCTCCACCGCCAACCTTTTCGACCGGCCCCGGCGCATCCCCATTGACGAGACGGAAGAGATCGTGCCCGGCAGCCCCTACGGCGAATCCAAATTCATTCTGGAACGGGTCCTCCACTGGCTGGACCGCACCCAGGGGCTGCGTTACGCTGCGTTGCGCTACTTTAACGCCGCCGGAGCCAGCGCAGAGCGGGGCGAAGACCACAACCCGGAGACCCACCTCATCCCCCTGGTGCTACAGGTCGCCCTGGGGCGGCGGGAGCAGATCGCCATCTTTGGCAACGACTACCCCACCCGCGATGGAACCTGCGTCCGCGATTACATCCACGTCCTGGACCTGGCCCAGGCCCACATCCTGGCCCTCCACGCCCTGGACGACGGCAGCCGGACCTACAACCTGGGCAACGGTCAAGGCTATACCGTCCGCGAAGTCATCGAGACGGCCCGGCAGGTCACAGGCCATCCCATCCCGGCGGTGGACGCCCCCCGGCGGCCCGGCGACCCGGCGGAACTGGTCGCCAGCGCGGACAAAATCCGCCGCGAGCTGGGCTGGCAACCCCGCTACCCTTCCCTACGCGACATCGTGCAAAGCGCGTGGGATTGGCACCGGACACACCCCCAGGGATACGCTTGACAGATCGCCCCGGCTGCGGTAGACTGTTGTGGGGTCCTGATCGGATGTAGGCTTGACCGCAGATCCTCACAGAAACGCGCAGACACCGTTTTGCGAGCCTGTGGGAGGATGTAGCATCATTTGCTCAAAACCTGTAGGGAAGTAGCGCAGGCGGCCGATGCCGTTCTCAGCACCGGGAACCGACGCCACCTTCCCGCCGATGTTTGCGGCAACGCACGGGTAACAAGCCCCGCCGAGTTCTTGTCTTGGCCGACTGCCGGTTAAACGAGGGTTTGCACCTTGCGAATCGCCATCAACGCCTGGTTCTTGAATCGTCCCGATACGGGCAGCGGCCAGTACCTTCACGGTCTGCTAAGGGCCATGCCCGCCGTCGCAGCCCAGGATCGGTTCCTGCTGGTCGCCCCGCCGGACGCGGGCGCATTCCACGCGCCGGGGCTTCAGATTGAGCGTTGGCCCCTTCGCGCCCCGCGCCGGCAGAGCAACCTGGGTAAAGTGCTCTTTGAACAGATTGCCTTCCCCCGCATCTGCCGCCGCTGGGGCGCCGACGTGGCCCACGTACCCTACTGGGGTTCACCCCTGGTTCCGACCGTGCCCACCGTCGTCACCATCCATGACATCATCCCCCGCCTGCTTCCGGCCTACCGGGGCGGCCCCCCGGTCCGCTTGTACACCCACCTGGTATCCGCTTCGGCGCGGCGGGCACAGGCGGTGCTCACCGATTCACAAGCCTCCCGGCAAGACATCATCACCCACCTGGGCCTGCCGGAGGAACGGGTGCGGACCGTCTACCTGGGCGCGGACCCAAAGCTCGGCCCCCACCCCACACCGGAGGACCCGGCCATCCGCCGTCGCTACGGCCTACCCGACCGCTACGTCCTCTACCTGGCCGGACATGACGTGCGGAAAAATGTGGCCGCCCTGCTGCGGGCCTTTGCCGTCGTCGCCCGCGCCGATGACGACGTCGCCCTTGCCATCGGCGGCAAACTGCCCACCGGGAACGATCCCCTCTTTTTTGATCCGCGCCCCCTGACGGCGGAGCTGGGGTTGGAGGAACGGGTGCGTTTCATCGGTTGGGTGGAGGAAAGCCACAAAGCGGCCCTCTATCGCGGCGCGGCCTGCGCCGTCTTTGTTTCGCGCTACGAAGGATTCGGTCTGCCGGTGCTGGAGGCGTTGGCCTGCGGCGCACCGCTGGTCACCTCGGATGTCAGCTCCTTGCCGGAGCTTCTGGGCGATGCCGGGTTCGCCGTGGACCCCGATGATGAGCACGCCCTGGCCGGAGCGATCCTCTCCTGTCTGGTGGATGAGGACCTGGCCGCCGAGCTACGCCTCCGGGGGCCGCAACAGGCCGCCCGCTTCACCTGGCGGCGGACGGCAGAGGAAACCCTGGCAGTATATCGCTCGCTCCGGGCTTCGGCGTGACCCCCGGTGCGTCGCCGAGGAAGGCCCCGGAAAAGTAAAAAACCTTCGCGCCCTTTGCGTCTTGGCGGTTCAAAACCCGAACCGCGAAGGCGCAAAGGCCGCAAAGGAAAGAAAAAGAAAACCTTCGCGCCCTTCGCGTCTTGGCGGTTCAAAACCCGAACCGCGAAGGCGCAAAGGACGCAAAGGAAAGAAAAGTAAGAAAAACTTCGCGCCCTTCGCGTCTCGGCGGTTCAAAACCCGAACCGCAAAGGCAAAGCGGCCGGTCCGTCATTTCCGAGGATGGTGACGTGCGCGTCTTGATGGTATCCAAAGCCTGCGTGGTAGGCGTCTATCAGAAAAAGTTGGAGGAACTGGCCCGCCTGCCGGACCTGGAGCTGACCGTCGCCGTGCCTCCGGCCTGGCGCGACGAGCGGGGCGTCCTCCCCCTGGAACGCCGCTATACCGAAGGCTATGACCTGCGGGTGGAGCCGTTGGCCCTCAACGGCCATTTCCACCTGCACTTTTACCCCCGCCTGGGGCGGCTGATGCGCCGCCTGCGGCCCCACCTGGTCCACATAGACGAAGAACCCTACAACCTGGCCACCGCCCACGCCCTGTGGTTGGCCCGCCGGGTAGGGGCCAAGACCCTCTTTTTCTCCTGGCAAAACATCGCCCGCCGTTACCCACCGCCCTTTCGCTGGCTGGAACGCTACGTCCTGAGCCGCGCCGACCACGGCATCGTCGGCAACCGGGAAGCGGCAGAAGTATGGCGGTCCAAAGGCTACACCGGCCCCCTGACCGTCATCCCCCAATTCGGCGTAGACCCCACCACCTTTTGCCCTGCGCCCCGCCCGGCGGCGCAGCCCTTTACCGTCGGCTATGTGGGGCGGTTGGTGGAGGAAAAGGGCGTGGACCTGTTGCTGACGGCCCTGGCCGGATTAGAGGGGGATTGGCGGGCCAGCATCTTGGGCAGCGGCCCGGCCCGCGAGGCGTTGCAAGCCCAGGCCCAGGCCCTCGGCCTGGCCGGGCGCGTTGATTTTGAGGAATGGATCGCTTCGGACCGACTGCCGGACCACTACCGCCGCTTGGACGCGCTGGTGCTCCCTTCGCGGACACGGCCCAATTGGAAAGAACAGTTCGGGCGGGTGCTGGTGGAGGCAATGGCCTGCGGTGTGCCGGTTATCGGCTCCGATTCGGGCGAGATCCCCCACGTCATCGGCGACGCGGGCCTCATCTTCCCCGAAGATGAGGCCGACGCCCTTCGCGCCCACTTGAGCCGCCTGCTACACGACACCGATCTGCGGGCCGATCTGGCCCGGCGCGGGCGGGAACGGGTGTTGGCCCGCTACACCCAGGCCCAGATCGCCGCCCAGACCTACCGGGTCTACCGCAGATTGCTGCCCGGATAGGGCATGGGGCGGGTATACCCACGCATCCGCCTTCAACCCCTGGACGGCCGCAGGGCGCAAAAGCCTTCGGCCTTTCTTTGGCGTCCCTGCGGTTCAACTTCCCGGAACCGCAGAAAGCAAATCCTCGGCGAACTCGGCCTCTGCAGTGTGGAATCTTGGAAACGCACTTGCCCTGCCCGCCCGGCGATTTGTCAAAGCGGCGGCTTTGTGCTAAAATGGTGTCGGCTGTGGGGGATCGTCTAATGGCAGGACGGATGACTCTGGATCATCTAGTCGGGGTTCGAATCCCTGTCCCCCAGCCAAAAACGGGCCGGATGTCGGTTGACATCCGGCCCGTTCGCATAACCTCCTTTTAGGATAGATCTCCCAGCACGACCAGCGTTTCCCCCTGAGCAACATCCCGTTGCGGAGGACCGTGTATCCGCTCCACCACGGCAGAGCGAGGAGCACGCAGCTCCATTTTCATCTTCATAGATTCCATCACGGCGACTACCTGTCCTTCCTCCACCTGCTCGCCGACGGCAACCGGCAAAGCAAGCAACCGCCCCGGCAGGGGAGCGCACACGGCCAGGCAGGCATCCTCCCGGCCGGCACAGGCAACCGGTCGCCCCAGCTGCGGTCGCTGCAACTGCACCGTCACCGGGTAGATGCGGCCCTGAATCTCTACTTCATACCCTTCCCGGCCCCGATCTACAAAGAGAACGTAACCGCTCTCCCCCAGGTCTAGGGAATAGATGGGTAGCCCACCCACCTGCTCCAGGTCCACATACAGGGGCCGCCCGTTGACCCACACCAAGCGGTCGTGCTCTATCTCAATTTCATAGGCCCGTCCGGCAACCGTAACCGTGTACTTCACGCCATCACCTGCCGAAAGGAGCCGATCCCATCAGCCTTTCAACGCGGGCGACCGTCCGCCAGTGGGTGCTTTTGGGAGCAGGCGGTGGGTCCTGTTGTTGCACATGACGCCGATACTCGACCAATGTAGCGGCCAGGGCCGCGGCCAGAAAGGTATCTTCATCGGTCGCAGCCGCGACGGAACGCTGCGCCTCATGCCTTTCCGCTTTGAGCATGGTTCCCAGCGAAAACATCTGCTTTCCTCCTCCCCTGATAGGTTACCCAGAGACAAGCGCACTTGCGAATTCTCCCTGCGCCGAGAACGATACATGTGTTTTCGCCCCGCGGGGCAGGTCATCACAACGGAATGTTGCCGTGCTTCTTGGCCGGCAATGACGCCCGTTTGTTGAGAAGCAGCCGCAGGGCGGTGATGAGGCGAGGTCGGGTTTCGCGGGGGGCGATGACCGCGTCCAGATAGCCCCGCGCTGCTGCCACATAAGGGTTGGCAAACCGCTCCCGGTATTCGGCGATGAGGGTTGCCCGTAGGGCATCCGGGTCCTCGGCGGCGGCCAACTCTCGGCGATAGAGAACGTTGACCGCGCCCTCCGGCCCCATAACGGCGATCTCGGCCCCCGGCCAGGCCAGGTTTACGTCGCTGCGCAGGTGCTTGGAACTCATCACGATATAGGCCCCGCCATAGGCTTTGCGCGTGACCACGGCCAGCTTGGGCACGGTTGCCTCGGCGTAGGCAAAGAGCATCTTGGCCCCATGGCGGATGATGCCGCCGTGCTCCTGATCCACCCCCGGCAAAAAGCCGGGGGTGTCGGTCAGCGTCAGCAGGGGGATGTTGAAGCAATCGCAGAAGCGGATGAACCGTGCCCCTTTGTCGCTGGCGTTGATGTCCAAAACCCCGGCCAGGGCCTGGGGTTGCTGGGCGACAACACCCACCGGATAACCGTCGAGCCGGGCAAAGCCCACCAGCAGGTTGGGCGCAAAGTGGGCGTGGACTTCAAAAAAGTCGCCGTCGTCCACCACCGCCTTGATGACGCGGCGCATGTCGTAGGCCAGGTCGGGGGCGGGAGGGATGATCTCGTCCAGTTCCGGGGCCAAGCGGTCGGGGCTGTCGGTGGGTTCCCGACGGGGTGGGTCATCGGCGTTGTTGGCGGGCAGGAAGCTCAACAGCCGTCGGACCTCGGCCAGGGTTGTATCTTCATCGGGACAGACAAAGTGGGCGACTCCGCTCTTTTGGCCGTGAACCTCTGCGCCGCCCAGTTCCTCCGCCCCGATCTCTTCACGGGTGACGGCCTTGACCACTCCCGGCCCGGTGATGAACATGTTGCTCGTGCCCTGGGCCATGAACACAAAATCGGTGATGGCCGGGCTATAGACCGCGCCTCCGGCGCAAGGCCCCAGGATGACCGAGATCTGGGGGATGACACCGGAGGCGATGGTGTTGCGGTAAAAGATCTCGCCGTAAGCGGCCAGGGCGTCCACCCCTTCCTGGATGCGCGCCCCGCCCGAATCGTTGAGGCCGATGAGGGGCAGGCCGTTGCGCAGGGCCAGGTCTATCACTTTGCAGATCTTGCGCCCGTGAACGGCCCCCACCGAACCGCCCAAGACGGTGAAATCTTGGGCATAGACGCAGACCTCCCGCCCGTCGATCCGCCCCCAACCGGTCACGACGCTATCGCCCGGTTTGTCCGTCGGCCCATCCGCCTCTACACGACGGGCCAGGGTGTCTATTTCCTGGAACGTGCCGGGATCTAGCAGGATCTCCAATCGTTCACGGGCGGTGTACTTGCCCCTGGCGTGTTGACGGTCAATGCGTTTCTGCCCGCCGCCGCGGCGGGCTTGTGCTTCCAAAGCACGCAAACGTTCGACCGGATCGCTCATGGCCCGTGGTTGCGGTCATAAAAGATTTTGAACAGACGGGCATCCATCCGCCGCCACAGCCGCCGCCAGAAGGAACGCATCTGCGCCCAGCGGTAGCGTATGGTGCGCCAGAGGGTCATCCGCCGCGAAGGAGTGGGCGGCGGCAAAGGCAAGCTCCAGCGGATGACCGAAGCGGCCCAGGTCAGCCCTGCACCAAAGCCGACGCAGACGATGACATCCCCCCGCTTGATCAGGTCCTGTTCAATGGCCTCGCACAGGGCGATGGGAATCGAAGCGGCGGAGGTGTTGCCGTAGAATTTGAGGTTGGAAAACATCCGCTGGGGCGGGACGCCCAGGCCTTTGGCCGCCGATTGGAGGATGCGGTCGTTGGCCTGGTGGGGGATGAACAAGTGCACGTCTTCGATGCTCAGCCCTGCCTTTTCCAGCACCTGGCGGGTGGCTTCGGGCATGATGCGGGTGGCGAAGCGAAAGACCTGGCGTCCGTCCATGCGGGCGAAGTGGAGCCGGGCTTCCACCGTTTCTGCGCTGGCCGGTTGCGCGCTGCCTCCTGCGGGCAGGATCAACAGGTCACCGCCGGAGCCATCGGCCCCCAGGACGGAGGCCAAAATGCCTCCCGGTGCATCGCTGGCCTGCAGCACTACCGCCCCGGCCCCATCGCCAAAAAGGATACAGGTCCCCCGGTCGGTCCAATCTACAATGCGGGAAAGGGTCTCCGCGCCGACGATGAGGGCATTGCGGTACATGCCGGACATCAGCATCCCGGCGGCGACGCTCATGGCGTACACAAAGCCGGAGCAGCCGGCAGAAAGGTCAAAAGCGGCGGCCCGGTTCGCACCCAAGGCGTTTTGGAGCAAGCAAGCGGTGGCCGGGAAGGCGTGGTCGGGGGTGACGGTGGCGACGATCACCAGCTCCACGTGGGCGGGATCCATGTCGGCCACGTCCAACGCAGCCTGTGCCGCTTGCAGAGCCAGGGTAAAGGTCGTTTCGCCCTCCCCCGCAATGCGGCGTTCGGCGATGCCGGTCCGTTTCCGGATCCACTCGTCGGAGGTATCTACCAGCGCAGCCAGGTCGTCATTGGTCAGCACGCGCTCGGGGATGGCCTTGCCCCAACCCACGATGTGGGCGCGGAGTTGGGGTCCATCGCGGCGATGGGCCAACGGGCGCTATTCCTCCCAGCGTTTGAACAACAGGGTGGCGTTGTGACCGCCAAAGCCAAAAGAGTTGGACAGAACCGTGCGGGGCCGCACTTCGCGGGCCACATTGGGCACATAGTCCAGGTCGCATTCGGGATCGGGATATTCGTAGTTGATGGTCGGATGCACGATGCCGGTCTCCAGGGTTTTGACACAGGCAACGGCCTCCACCGCCCCGGCGGCGCCCATCAGGTGGCCGATCATCGACTTGGTGGAGCTAACGGGCACTTTGTAGGCATAGTCGCCAAAGACGGTGCGGATGGCCCGCGTTTCGATGGGATCGTTGAGGGGCGTGCTGGTCCCGTGGGCATTGATGTATTCAACCTCTTCCGGTAGAAGGCCGGCATCCTCCAGGGCAAGGCGCATGGAAAGGGCTGCACCGGCCCCTTCGGTATCGGGTGCGGTGATATGGAAGGCATCGCAACTGACGCCATAGCCGACCAGCTCGGCGTAAATGCGTGCCCCGCGCTTCTGGGCGTGTTCCAGGCTCTCCAGGATCAGGATTCCGGCCCCTTCACCGACCACAAAGCCGTCGCGCTTGGCGTCGAAGGGGCGGCTGGCCTTTTCCGGTTCGTCGTTACGGCGGGAAACGGCCCGCATGTTGCTCAGAGCAGCCAGGGTAACGGGGTGCATGGCCGTCTCTGCCCCACCGCAAATCATGACATCGGCGACGCCGTGGCGGATGCGTTCCGCGCCTTCACCGATGGCATTGTTGCCTGTAGCGCAGGCCGAGGAGACGGAGAGGGCCGGTCCGTGGATGCCGTATTCTATGGCCACTTCGCCTGCTCCGGCGTTGGGCATCATCATCGGGATCATCAACGCGCTCACCCGCCGAGGCCCCCGCGAGTACAGCACATCCAGGTTGTCCAGCAAGGTCTCGACGCCACCGATGCCTGTGCCGATGATGACTCCTACGTTGCGGTTATTGCCGTTCTGCCGGAATTTCAATCCGGCATCGTTGACGGCCTCATGGGCAGCGACCAATACCATCTGGATAAAGCGGTTGGTCCGCTTGGCCCGCTTGCGCCCCAACAGGGCAACCGGGTCAAAGTCTTTGACCTCGGCAGCAATGCGCACATCCTGGTCAGAGGCGTCAAAGGCCGTCACCGGGCCTACACCCGACCGCCCTTCGATCAACCCTTGCCAAAAGGTGGGAACATCGTTGCCCAAGGGGGTCACGGCCCCCAGACCGGTGATGACCACTCGCTTCCGCATGTTTCCTCCCTTACCAGTCAGAAACGCTCGGCGCCCCATGGATAGGAGCATGGACTTTTCCGGTTCATAAAACACCAAGGGGTCCCAAAAGATGCGCTTTGGAATGTAAAGGTGGAAGGAAGTCACCGATCTCCGGCCCACCGCCGACGTCTCGCGCGGGGGCAACGGCGGCTCAGATCGCCTGCGCGGGCGGGCGGCCAACGGTCGGCGGGTGCGGTTTCAACCGCCATTTTTTGCGAGTCTGCAATGGAGGAGGATGCGGGTTCGACGGTGCCGGGTCATACCGCGCGGCGAATGGCTTCTGCCAAGCGGCGTGCCCGTTGGGGAGCATCGCCTATGTAGTTTCGCACGTTGAGGATTTCCCGCACGCGGGGGGCAGATAGGTAGGTCAAGATGGCAGCATCGGCGGCCAGCCGGTCGGCCAGGGGGTTCGGTTCCCCTCGTTGAAGGGCCTCCCAAGCGGCCAGGCTGTGCTGCCGGATGACCTGATGCATTGCTTGGCGGTCCGCACCGGCTTTGACCAACTCCATCAACAACGGTTCGGTGGCGGCAAAAGGGCCGTAGGTTATCAGATTGCGCTCCGTTGCCTCGGCGCGGATGACCAACCCCTCTACGATGCGATGGGCACGGCGCAACGCCTCATCGGCCAAGAGGAAGGCTTGGGGCAAGAGCAGACGCCGGTTGCCCGAATCGTCCAGGGTGCGCTCCAAAAGGGAATGGGCTGCGTTGTCCCAGGCGACGCGGGGCAGGGTAGCCAACAGGCGGGTTAGGCTATCCAGGTTCTCGGCGTTGATGGGATTGCGCTTGAAGGGCATGGCGGAGGAACCGATCTGTCGGCGGCCAAAGGGTTCGCTCCATTCGTCGAAAGGTTGGGCCTGTAAAAGGCGCAGGTCAAAGGCCAGTTTGTAGAGGGAAGCTCCCAATCCCGCCAGGGCGCTGACTACCAGCCAGTCCTGCTTGCGAGGGTAGGTTTGGGTGGCGACGGGAAATGCTTTCAGTCCCAGACGCTCCAGGACCAACGTCTCCAGGGTGGCAGCTTCGGCCCCCGTGGAAGCCAGCAGTTGGGCATAGGAAGCCGATGTGCCCACCGCGCCTTTGAACCCTTTGCCCCGCAGGTTGGACCGGACCCGGTGCAATTCCTCCCAATCGGTCAACAGGTCTTGGCCGTACTGGGCCAGCCGGTAGCCGACCGTCGTCGGTTCGGCAGGCTGAAGGTGAGTCCAAGCCATACATACCCGGTCGGCATAGGCTTCAATGCGCTCGGCGAGGGTGCGCAAGAGGACGGCGAGCCGTTCTAGGATCAGGTCCAGGGCCTGTTGCTGGCGTAGGATGTCGGCGTTGTCCTCAATGTCCGCGCTGGTGGCCCCCAAGTGGATGATGCCCCCACCGACGGGACATTGCTCGGCAAAGGTTTTGATCTCGGCCATCAGATCATGTTTGATCTCGGCCTCAATCCGATGGGCGCGGGCTACATCTACCTCGTCGGCATGGGCACGGAGGTCGGCAGCCTGCTCTTCCGTGATCAAGCCCAGGTCGGCTTGGGCTTCGGCCAGGGCGACCCAGATGCGGCGGTAAAGGCGACGTTTGTGCTCTTCGCTCCATAGGCGGCGCATCTCCGGGCTGCCGTAACGCCATGTCAGCGGGGAAAGATAGGTTCCATAGCCAAAGGCCTCTCCGGTGTCGCTCATCCGTAGACCTCCGGTCGGCGGTCGGCGAGAAAGTCAAAAAGGCGGCGGGTGCGCTCCACTTCCTCCAGGTTCAGGGTGGCAAAGAGGAGGCCCGGTCCGCTCCCCCCCTCCACCAGCACCCGTGCCCAGGGGTCCACCGCCGCCGAATGCCCGCCATAGTCGGCGTCTTGATCCGCACCGACGCGGTTGCAGCCGACGACGAAAAATTGGTTTTCCACGGCCCGTGCCCGGAGGAGCAGCCGCCAGTGTTCAACGCGGCGGGTGGGCCATTCGGCAGGGATGAGGACCAAAACCGCACCGGCATCGGCGTAACGCCGCCACATTTCGGGGAAGCGTAGGTCGTAGCAGATGGCCAATGCGGTCCGGCCCCACGGCAGGTCAAAGGTGGGCAAAGTATCGCCGGCGGACATGTATTCTGCTTCGCCAAAGGGTTTCCACAGGTGCACCTTGCGATAGGAACCGCACAGGGTCCCATCGGGGCCGTAGAGGGCGGCAGTGTTGAAGGGCCGCCCTTCCGGATTGGCCTCCAAAGCAGAGCCGACGATGTACAGATGGTATCGGCGGGCCAGGCCTGCCATTTCGCCAAAGTCACCCTCATCCAGTGGGGCAGCATAGGTGTCACTGCGGACCAGGTCGTAGCCGGTCGTCCACAATTCCGGCAAGATCAGCAGATCGGCTCCTTTATCCGCCGCCTCGGCGGCCAGGATGTGGGCCGTTGCCAGATTTTCTTCTCGTCGGCCCAGGGCGATCTCCATCTGGGCCAGGGCTACGGTGATCTCCATCGTTCGCTCCCATTCTAGCACGGTCGCCCCGCACAGGCACAGGTGAGCCGTGAGATCAGGAAATTTTCATCACAACATCGTTGATGACGTTGGCCGCCTCATCCCCCCGGTCGGCACAATTGCTCAGATGGCGATAGATTTCGCGCAGTTTGAGCATCTCCATAATGCGGTGGATGTCATCAGGCCCGGAAAACAGCTCGGACACGGCCTCCCGGTAGATGCTCTCCACCTGGTTCTCCAGGGCTTTGGCCTTGGTCGCATGTTTGCTGGCAGCGTGGGGATCTGTCTTGAGGATGAGCATGGCCTGATGGATCTCCTCGGCGGCGTCCTGGAGCACGGCGACCAGTTTGCGCAAATAGTCGTTCGGCTCCACGTCCAGGACTTCCATCTCGTCCACGGTGGCGTAAGCGTAGTCCATTATGTCATCAATGGCCCGTGATAAGGCAAAGATGTCCTCCCGGTCCATGGGGGTCACGAAAGTCCGGTTCAGGTCGTCAATGAGGATGCGTCGTACTTCATCGGCATCCTTTTCTGCTTGACGCACGGCAGCAGCATGTTTGGCCGACCGTTTTTTCATATAGGCTTCCAGGGCGTTCATGCCCCGCAGGGTGATCTCGGTCTGTTGGATCAGCGATTGTAGGAATTTATCGGGGTGGCGTCTGAACAGAGTGCGCAGTCCCAACGTCTTCCTCCCTAAAAGGTTTGTGAACGGCGCCACACGGCGCAGCCCACGATCTTGCCCCCATCCCAGGCCGCCGCGCTCCCCTTTGTCGGGGGTAGGCCGGGAGGAGCGCGGGAGTTATTCCGGCGTCACGTAGGCGGCGGTGATGCCCCCGTCCACCACAAATTCCGTGCCGGTAACGTAAGACGATTCATCGGAAGCCAAGTAGAGGGCAGCATAGGCCATCTCCCGCGCCAGGCCGAAACGCCCCATGGGGATATGGACCAACCGCCGTTGCTTTTTCTCTTCGGTATCCAGGAATTTCATCAGCAATTCGGTATGTAGAGGACCGGGGCAAAGGGCATTGACGCGGATGTTTTCGCGGGCGTGGACGACGGCCAACTCCCGCGTCAGGGCCAGGACACCGCCCTTGCTGGCCGTGTAGGCCACCTGGGGGGTCGCCGCCCCCATCAGGGCGACAAAGGAGGCGGTGTTGATGATTGAGCCGCCTCCGGCGCGGCGCAAAGCGGGGATGCCGTACTTGCACCCCAAGAACACGCCCTTGAGGTTGACGTTCATGGTCAGATCCCACACCTCTTCCGATGTGTTCACGGCATCGCCATCTGCGCTGTGCATGATGCCCGCGTTGTTGAACAGGATGTCAAGCCGACCGTACTGCTCTTCGGCAGCACGGACCATCTTTTCACAGTCGGCGGCCTGGGAAACGTCGGCGTGGACGTAGATGGCCTCGCCACCTTGCTCACGGATAAGGGCAACGGTTTCTTCCCCGGCCCGGTCGTTGATGTCTACGGCGACGATCTTGGCTCCTTCGGCGGCAAAAAGCAAGGCGGTCTCGCGACCAATGCCGCTGGCCGCGCCGGTAATCAAGGCTACTTTGTCCTTCAGTCTCATGATCGGCTCCTATTTCTGTATGTTGTGTGAGTCCGCCGGGAAGCAAAATCTCGCTTCTCGGCTCACGAATCCTTCAGACCGCCCCGCCCGGTGCGTCATGTGTTGCAGCCGGGCAGGACCAGGTGGTCGATCCAGTTGCGCAGCTCCTGCTCGCGGATGGCGGGGTCCAGGATGTCATCACCAACCCCCAGCTCCTGCCGCAGTTCCGCCGAATCGGGATTTTGGTGCAGGGCACGCATCTTGGCAGCATACGCACGTACATCCTCCTCGGTTCGGAAGAACCCTTCGCGGACCAGAGGAGCGGCGCGGGCGGCGATCAGGCGGGCCATTTCGTAGAGGTTGTATTCGGGGTGGTATTGGGTGGCCCAAAAGACGCCGTTGCCGTGCCGTACCTCCAACGCTTGGACGTGGGTATGTTCGTTGGTGGCCAACAGGGTGGCCCCTTCCGGCAAGCGCGTCACCTCGTCCAGGTGCATGATAAAGCCGTCGTAGCGATCCGGTTTGCCGGCCAACAGCAGAGATCTGCGCCCTGCCTCGGTGCGGCGGATGTCGCGGGCGATGCCCCACTCACGGCCTTTGGGATTTTTGCGCACCTCACCCCCGGCGGCGACGGCGGCCATCTGAATCCCCCAGCAGCTCCCATAGCAAGGCACACCGGCTTCGTAGATGGCCTTTGCCAAGGCGATCTGGCGGGTAACGCGGGGGTCGTCATGGTAGATGGTCAGGTCGGAACCGGTCCAGATGTAGCCATCGTAAGAGCGGAGGTTGGCCCCGGTGGGCAAGGAGGTATCGGGATCGGCGATGAACAGTACATCTACCGTAGCTTGGGGCGTGTAGCGTCGCAGAAAATCGGCGTACAGGTCGTGAGGGTGGCCTACATCAGAGCGGTCAAAGTTCTCGCGGCTGGTGCGGGGGTAACAGTTCAGAATGCAAATGGCAAGTTTTGCGTTGACAACCATAGTCCGTTCCTTTTCATGTGGCGTTTTGAGCGGCCGTCGGTCGCCGCTTTCCTTTCCGATTATACCCCCATTCCGCCGCTTCGTCAACGCCGGTGCGCAGGATGGGCCGGGGAGGAGCCGGGGCATGAAGTCGTTCATCATCCCCGCAGAGGGTTTGCCGCAGAGACGCCGAGGGGGCGGAAGGAAGCCAACCGTTCTCCCCGACGCATTTGAATCTGGTGAATGCACCACCTTCGCCTTTTTGACCCCGGCGGGTTTTTCACGTATACTGGGCTTGGCAGTGGCGACCCCAGTCGCCCAAGTCCGGAGACTTGGATGCATTCGCGCCAAACTCGCGGACGGCTTGCAATTTTCTGGAAACGTCTTGAAGGATGCACAACACGGGGTATTTGAGCAAAATCGGGGTGAACCATCGGCAGATTTGCCTGACCGGCCTGCTGGTGCTGATTTTTGTGCTGACCGGCTGCTACGCAGCACCAACGCCAACACCCACCTCCGCGCCGACCACTCCACCGCCGACGACTACGCCTCGCCCTACCGTCGCCCCCTCTCCCACGCCCACTTTTACCCCCGCGCCGACCGCAACGCCCACCGTGCCCCCCACCGCCACGCCGACGCCGACTCCTCTGCCCGGCGCAGCCCTCATCGCCTTTGAAACCTACCGCGACGGCAACGCCGAAATCTACCTTCTGGATACCGAAACGGGCGAGACGGTCAACCTTTCCCGCCATCCTGCCGACGACCGTGCCCCCGCCTGGCGACCCGACGGCGGAGCCATCGCCTTTGAATCCCACCGCGACGGCAACTGGGAAATCTACATCCTGGACCTACGCAGCGGCGGGCTGACCCGCCTGACCGATCACCCTGCCTACGACGGCGCACCGAGCTGGAGTCCCGACGGCTCCCGTATCGCCTTTGAAACCTACCGCGACGGCAACCTGGAAATTTATGTCATGCCCGCAACGGGCGGCGAGCCGCGCCGCCTGACCGACGACCCGGCGGGCGATTACGGCCCAAAGTGGAGTCCCGACGGTTCCCAGATCGCCTTCACCTCCTGGCGGGAGGGGAACAAGGCGGTTTATGTCATCCCCGCCGAGGGCGGCGAGCCGCGCCGCCTGACCGAAGGCACAGCCGATGACGAGAACCCCACCTGGGCGAAAGACGGCGCGGCCCTGGCCTTTGTCTCCTGGCGGGATGTGGACCCAACGACCGGCAACCGCAATGCCGAAATCTACCTCCGCCGAGGCGCAGAGAACACCCCGGAGCGACTGACCGACAACCCCTGGCCCGATCTTGATCCGGCTTACGACGCCAAAGGCCGCCTGGTGTGGGCCGCTTACGACCCCGGCCCGCCCTTTGAAACCTACGATCCATACCGTCCCGGTCATTACCACCTCTACCGCCTGGGCAAAAGCGGTCCGGAACGCCTGACCGACGGTGACCGGGACGACCGCCGTCCCGCTCCCGCCCCGGCGCAAGTCGTCTCCCTGGCAGGCTTGGCCGATCGGTTGCCTCCGGAGCCTCCCCCGCCGCCTCCCGACCCCACCCTGGAACCGGGGAAATTGGCGGCCATCGTCCAGGTCCCCAGCATCCTGGTCGGCTACAGTGGGCAGCCGATCCAGGTCAACGAACTGGTGGCCCCCTCCCTGGTCGCCTGGCAACAAGACGTGCAGGAGGCCAGCGGCTGGGATTTCCTGGCCGAAACCCTCGGCTCCTGGCGCAACATTGACCAGGTCCGCAAGCGCAAGATGTACGCCTACGACTATGGCTACCTGAGCTGGCACAAGGCAGGCCGCGCCCTGGACTTGGCCCTGGAATACAAAGTGGACGGCGTGGATCAGATGCTCCTCGTCCGTGAGGACCTGGGGGAACAGACCTATTGGCGGATGTACTTGCGGGCCGCCAAGCAGGACGGTTCCCAGGGAGAGCCGCTCAAAGAAAACCCCTGGCGGTTCTGGTGGCACATCGTCCCCGAAGCCGAGCCGGAAGCCTACGCCGCCGGAGGCAAGCGGCTGCCCATCCCCGGCGGCTATTACGTGGATGTGACCGCCCTGGCCTGGCGCCACGGCTGGCATCGCATCGCCTCCTACCAGATCGCGGGCGATTACCACTGGCATGTGGACAGCAACGGCACCGAATACTGGCACTATGAGCGCACCGACGGCCTGACCTGGTGGCAGGCCATGCAGCAGATCTACCCCCCGGAAACGCTGGAACGGTACGTCGGCTGGGAAGCCTGTCGGGACAAAGCCCAAAGTGAGGAGATGATGCGCAGCAAAGGCATCCCCACCCCTACACCGTAGCTCACGGCTCATCCCCGATGCCTTCTAGGCGTGCAACTTTTCCCCTTGCCGCGTGTAATACCAATCAGGGGGACGATGCACGCGGCGCAAGACGCCTCAGAACAAAATCTGATAGAACGCACCCTGGCCGGTGATGATGCCGCCTTTGGGCAATTGGTCGAAGCGCACCAACGGGCGGTGTTCAACGTCGCCTACCGTCTCCTGGGCAACCGCCAAGAGGCCCAGGATGTAGCCCAGGAGACCTTTTGGCGGGCCTACCGCGCCCTGGACCGCTTTGACCGGAGCCGTCCCCTGGCGCCCTGGCTGTACCGCATCGCCGCCAACCTGAGCCTGAACCGTTTGCGCGACGGCCCGCCGCCGACGGTCAGCCTGGATGCGCCGGCTCCCGACCGGCCAAGCCATGCTGCGCCGCGCCAGATCGCCGATCCCGACGGCGGGCCGGTGGCCCATCTGCTTCGGGCCGAGGCTCAGGCCCGCATCCGGGAGGCAATCTTGGCCCTGCCGCCCGATGACCGCGTTGTGATTGAGCTGCGGCACTTTCAGGGCCTATCCTATGCCGAGATCGCCGCCGCGACCCGGACCACGCTGAGTAGCGTCAAGAGCCGCCTCTTTCGGGCGCGGCGCAAGCTACAAAGCCAACTGGCCGACCTCGTGGAGTGAGAAGATGAACTGCGTGGGAGACGAAGAGCGGATCAACCGCTACCTGGACGACGAACTGCCCCCGGCGGAGCGGGCGCAGTTTGAGGCGCACCTGGCCGATTGTCCGGCCTGCCAACGTGCCCTGGCCCGCCAACGCGCCCTGTTCGTCCTGTTGGGCAGCCTGGCAGAAGAACCCGCCCCCGCCGACCTGTACGACGCGGTCCTGGCCGGGCTGCCCCACCGACGGGCCGCCTTGCCGGTCCGCCGGGTGCTCGCCGCCCAGGTGGCGGCGACGGCGGCCCTCCTGGTCCTGGCCTGGCCCACCCTGCAACAAGCTTACACCACCTTGGCCGCCCGCCTCCCCGCCGGTTGGCTGGCCGCCCTGGCCGTGGAAGTGTGGACCCGGTTGCAAGAAATCCCAACCAGGCTCCGCTCCGCGCTGACGGTGGATGTAGACCTCCCCCTGCACCCAAGCCTGGGCCTCACTTGGGGCCAGGCAGCCCTCATTGCAGCCGTACTGCTCGGACTCTGGTTGCTGAGCAACCGTCTTTTGCTCGGCGGACGCAAACAAAGAGGAGGAACGGTATGAACGACATGACGAATCGCCGGTGGATCGGTCTTGCGGCCCTCATCCTGATCCTGGCCCTGGGCCTGGCCGCTTCCCAGACCGAGTTTGCCCAGGGAGCAGCCGGGCTTTTGGCCTTGCTCCTGATGGGTGTGGGGTTGATCGCCCTGCTCTTGACCGTCGCCGCCCTGTGGCCCGGCTTCACACAACGGGCGCGGCTCGGCCTGGAAGACGCACCGGGCAAGACTTTTCTCATCGGTCTGGTCAACTATCTCTTCGTGGGAACCATCGCCCTGGTGCTGTTGAACCTGGGACCGTTGGCCGTCGTCGGGTTGGCCCTGGGAGGAGTCTTGTTGTTGGGTACGGTGTTGGGGTTGCCCGCCGTGGCAGCTCTGGTCGGCGGGCGGCTCTACCGCCTCCGTCGGAGGGAAGCGACTCCCTGGGATGAGATCGTCGCCGGGGGGACGGCCCTCTTTCTGAGCAGCCTGCTGCCGGTCGCCGGATGGGTCTTTGTCCTGCCTGCCCTCGCCCTATGGAGCTTTGGCACGGCGGCGATGACCATCGCCGCCCGCCGTCCGGCAGCAGCCGTTGCCGATTAAAAAAATCTGCTCCGTCGGGCGATCCGACGGAGCAGATGCGATCTGCGGTCTGTTTGGGGCACAACTCCTCTCCCCACACACCCGGAATGCCTGCTCAACCTCCAACGTGCCCGACAAAGATCAGGGCCGTCACCAGGCGGATGACGCCCAATGCGCCCAAAGCCACTCCCCAACCCACGTAGCCGGTGAGCAACACCACGGGGACGGCATACACCCCGGCAAAGGAGACATAGAGCAGGTTTAGCCCCAACACAACGCCCCGGTTCTCCGTCCGCTCTATGAGCAGGCGGCGCATGGTGAACACCATCATCGGGATTTCGGCCAGGGAAAAGAGTCCCAACGTTAGGGCCGTCAAAAGGGCGATAGACGGGTAGGGCAGCAGCGGCCTGACGATGCCGCTTTGCACCAACCAGATGCCGACGGCCAAGAGCAGGAAACAGATCAACAAACCGCCTGCTCCACCGAACAAGAGGTTCCGCTGAAAACGATCCATCGGACGAACCGGAGCGACTGCGACTAATCCCGGAAGAATTCGACGACCTCTTCGGCAGCCTCTTCCTCCATGATCTCAATGAAGCTGATCCGATGCCAGGGAAAGATGAATGAGGTCGCCCCCTCGGTGACATAGTGCAGCGGACGACCGTCGCGGCGGCGGGGATTGGTGAAGGTCAAGGTCTGATGGGTCGGATCGGGGATCTCCTCAATTTCGGCCACGATGGGGTCTTCGTTTTGCAAATGGATAATGACCTCAATGGACATTGCTCTCCTCTTATTTCAAATGGACGGTCAAGATCAGTTTCCCCAACTGGACCTGATCGCCGTCGCGGAGGGGGTAGGGAAGCTCCGGGACCAAGCGGGTGGCATTCAGGAATGTGCCGTTCAGGCTGTTCATATCCTCAATGAATACCTGTCCTTCGCGCTGAGAAATGCGGGCGTGTCGTCGCGAGACGCCCTTGTCGATTCCCCCCTCACGGCTCAGGTCAATGTCGGGAAAGATGGCACGGTTCGGGTCCAAGCGGCCTAGAATGATCTCTTTGGAAAGGGGAAGCTCAATGCTGCTCCCCCCTTCAATGACCAGCTTGAGCGTTTTGAAAGGGCCGCCATCCGGCTTGCTCTCCTCCTCCTCGGCAAGCGGATCGGTTGCCTGGCTGTTGCCGGGGGAAAGGTAAGAGCCACATTCCTCGCAGAAGAGGGTGTTTTCTGGATAGACGCTGTGGCAAAAGGGACATTTGATCATAGTCGTACCTCTTTGGGCAGAATGCGCAGCCCTCGTGTCCCGTAGCGGATCTTTTTCCGCCCCTCAGAAGAAAGGGAGCCGGTGTGCGCCAACCGTCCCGCCTCCAGGAGGGCGGCGCGGGCCAGTTCCGCCTCGCCGATGTCCAGCAGCCGGGTGGCCATCGTCTTGAGCCGTTTGACCGCCGCTTCGATCTGACCCACTTCAATTTCGCGCATCACCCGTTCCTGCATCTTGAAGATGGTCAGTTTCCCCATGGCCGAGACGATGTCGGGCGGAACGGGAGGCCGTTCTTTCAATTGGGTTACGAACTCAACGTCAACCGTTTTCTGGGCACGCACCGGCTGCTGCCCGAGGGCAGGGACGATGCCCTCCACGGCAACACGGAGCAAACGGTGGACGCCGGGGGTGTAGCTCCCCACCAGCAGTTCCACGATGATCGCTTGGGGCTTTTGGGCCTCCAGGGTTCCCAGAGCAACGGTGTCATCCTGGGGAAAGATCTGGTTGATGTGAGGAGCAACGCGAAAGATCTCTTTCAGCGAGACATGCTGCCCCCGGTGGAAGGTGAGGGTCAGGTTGCGGGCAAAGGTGCTGCCCATTCCCTGAATTTGATCGCGGAAGACGCGGGCGATCTTGGCCGTGGAATCAATATAGATGGACGAACCCTGGGCATGGCTAAGGCGGGCGATCTCGTCCAAGAGTTCATCGTTCCAGTCGGAGCCGATGCCCATCGTCGTAATGGGAATGCCTTCCCGTCCGGCACGGCGGGCGGCTTGTAGGCAGGCATCCTCATCACCATAGGTTTGTCCATCGGTGAGCAGGATCAGGTGATTGACGTAATCATCCGATTTCCACCGTTCCACCTGCTGCAACCCCATGTTCAATCCCTGAAAGATCTCGGTCCCTCCGCCGCTGCGAATGCTGTTGATGGCCGAGCGGGCAGCATTTTTGTCTATGTTGCGGCGGCCCGGCAAGACCAACTGCGCCCGGTCGCTAAAGGTGACGATGGACAGGATGTCCTCCGGCGTCATCTGGTCCACGATGTAGCGGGCTGCCTCTTTGACCTGGTGCAGTCTGGCCCCTTTCATGGAGGTGCTCCGATCCAGCACCAGGCATAGGTTCATCGGCATCCGCTTGGTTTCAACTTCGCTGGAGGCCAACAGCTCAACCAAGACGTACAGAACCTGGGATTCGCCCAAGCAGAGCAACCGGTCCTGGCTGGGCGTCACCCGCAAGATCAAAGGGGCAGGGCGGTCCAGCCCTTGCTGCCTGCGCCAGGCGTCGTATGCCTCGCGCTGCAAGGGGTCTATGAGTATTTCATACGCTTCCTGGACTTCGCGGAACCGTTCCAGGGACCCTGTAACGTTGCTAACGTCTGGATGGTAACGGCGGGCCAGTTGGCGGTAGGCCCGCTTGATGGTCCGCTCGTCCGCGTCGCTGGGGATGCCCAGGATGGCATAGTAATCGCGCTCAAATTCCATGGTTCTGCTCGGCGTCTACCGAAGCCGGTTCTTCCGGCAAAGGCCATTCCCAGGCTACCACAATGACCGAGATGTTATCATCACTGCCCAGTTCGTTAGCCCGGTTGACCAATTCCTGGCAAGCACAGTGGGGGCTGCTTGCTTCTTCTATGATGGTGGCCATCTCCGCTTCCGACACCGTGCTCCACAGCCCATCGCAACAGAGCAACAGGTACTGGCCCTTTTTGAAGCTGTGATAGGTCACATCGGGTTGGACCGTTTTGCCCTGACCGACGGCCTTGTAAAGGATGTGCCGTTGGGCATCCACCTCTTCGGCGGTGGCCTGGCCCATCTCCACCAACCTGGCGGCGACCGAATGGTCCTTCGTCAGAGGACGAAGGCTTCCCCGCTGCCCCAAGTACGCCCGGCTATCGCCCACATGGGCCAGGTAGACGCTGTCGCCCAGCAAAAGGGCCATCGTCAAAGTCGCCCCTGCTTCCGGCAGGCGGCGGAGCACGGCATCGTGGGCCAAGTGGACGCCGGTTTCAAGGACCTGATGGATCGGCGGGCGGTCTCCGCTCTCTTCCGCACTCAATATGGGAAGGCACACCTGCCGAATGACATAGCCTGCTGCGACCCGCGTCACCAGCGCGCTGGCCTCTGCCCCGTGCCGATGCCCCCCCATTCCATCGGCCAGAACAAAGAGGCCGATGGGCCAGGGCAACTGCCCTTCGGCCAGGAAGGTGAAGTGCCAAGCCAACACCGAATCCTCGTTACGTCGGCGGACCTGCCCTTGCGAGGAGGCCAAGCCGACATACAGACTGCGCGGACAAGGCTCTTGGGCCGTCTGTGGTTCGCTTGCCATTGCGATTGTTTCCATAATGCTTCCTTGAGTCACAAGCTATCCACGGATTAGGCACGAGTTCAAAGCGGCAGATTCGGACCTTCTGCCCGGCGCGGCCTGCGGCGCAAGCGGTATGCCGCCGAAATCGCATCGGGCAGGCCGCCGGCCGACCGCCCGTCTGCGCGGATGCTCGGTCGCAGGCCCAAAAGGACGCTTTCGGTCGCACCCTCCGGAAATCTCCAACCCCGGCGGTGAGCCGGGATCGCTCCGGCCCTGTTGGGATCGGGGTTGGGAGGGCAAATCTCCGACGCCGAAATCATGCCGTGTATCCCGCCTCATTGCACGGGCAAGGCATAGACCTTGTGATCGGTTGAGCCGACATAGACCGTGTCATCGTAAACCAACGGCGACGATGGGACAGGCCCTCCCGTTGCATAACGCCAGATCATGGTTCCACGACGGGCATCTACGGCATGGATGGCGTGATCGTTGGAGCCGACAAACACCATATCGCCGGCAACGGCCGGGGAGGAGGTCACGGCCCCTTCCGTCTCATATTGCCAGCGTTTGCGTCCCGAATCGGCCTCCACGGCGTAGAGGCATTTGTCGGCGGAACCTACGAAAACCGTGCCTTCCCATACGCGCGGCGAGGAGAACACATATCCTTTGGTGCGGAACCGCCAGACGGGCCACCCGGAGCGGGCATTCAGGCCGTAAAGGTGTCCGTCGGCGGAGCCGACAAACACCAGGTCCTCTTCAACGGCCGGGGAGGAGGTCACACGGCGGTGGGTATCATATTTCCAACGGATCTTGGCCCCTCGCATTTCCAGGGCATAGATGTAACCATCGTCGGAGCCGACAAAGATGACCTCTTCCACCGGCAAGGGTGTGGAACGGATGGGACCGGCGGTTTGGAATTTCCAAAGCAGGCGGCCCGATTGGGTGTTGACGGCATAGAGGCAACCGTCATCGGAGCCGATAAATGCATAACCGTAGGCCACCCGCGCCGAAGAGCGGATCGGCCCTTCGGTGGCGAATTTCCAAAGCATGTGCCCCGTGCGCCGCGAGATGGCATACAGGCATCCATCTTCGGAGCCGATCAGCACCCGGTCTTCATGGATGCAAGGGGTGGATGCGATCCCTCCTTCGGTCGCATATTTCCACCGGAATTTGCCGCTTTTGGCATCCAGGGCGTACAGGTTGTTGTCGTAGCAGCCGATGTAGAGCACTCCATCGGCGATACGAGGCGAGGAACGCACCTCATCCTCGCAAGTAAAGGTCCAGCGGGGTTCTACATCTTGGGGGCCGACAAACGCCGCAGTACCCAACCCGGCGGTGGCGATGATGCCCGTGACGCTGCGCCTGCGGGGCAACGCTTTGCTCAGAGCGGCAGCAAACTCTACCGCCGAGCTGTAACGATCCTGCACATCGTAGGACAGGGCCTTCATGATGACCGCTTCCAGCTCTTTGGGCACGCCGGGATTGAAGAGATGAATGGGACGTTCGTGGAAGGTGAAGGGCGGCTCCAGGCGGGGATCGCGCCCGGTGAGCATGTGGTGGAGGGTCGCGCCTAGGGCATAGATGTCGCCCCGCGGTTCGGCGATACCGCGATACTGTTCCGGCGGGGAGTAACCTTCCGTGCCGATCATCGTCCCCCGCTGGCCGTGCTCAAACACTTTGGCGATGCCGAAATCAATGAGCATCAGCCGACCGTCGGGCCGCAGGATCAGGTTGCCCGGCTTCATATCCCGAAAGATGACGGGGGGTTGGTGGTTGTGCAAGGCAGCCAACACGTCGCAGATCTGGAGGCCCCATTCCACGACCTGTTCCGGGGGGAAGGGTTGCTTTCGTTCCTCCAACACCTGCTCCAGGTTCTGGCCTTCAATAAACTCCATGACCAGGTAGCTGCGGTTGCCTTCGCTAAAGTAGTCAAAGATTTTGGGGATGGCCGGGTGGGAGACGCTGGCCAAAATGTTGGCCTCGCGCTCAAAATTCTGGATGCTGATCCGCCGTAGGCGGGGATCGGGCGCGGTGTTGATCATCTCTTTCACCGCCACGATCTTGTTCACGGCGGCAAAGCGCAGGTCCCGCGCCCGATAGACCGCCCCCATCCCTCCTACGCCCTGCACACCCAAGATCTCATAACGACCCTGTAGGACGGTGTGGGGCGGCAGTGTACCTTCCGGCTGGGTAGCCACCGGCGGCTCTTCAACTGTAATCCGACGGGTGTCTAACTCACTCACGGTTCGGTGCAATTCCTGGGTATCATCGGGTCGGCCGACGTATTGCCCTCCGGGGCAAAGTGGGGGCATTATACAAGCATTTTTCAAATCTTGCAACTTTTATCCCCAGGGATCGGGCCTAGTGGCCTAGTTATTCCCCACCTAACACGCTACCGATGAATTTCCGCCGACCTCTGGCAAAAGCAGCGGCAGGGAGTGGTTTCTTCCCGGCGAGCTGCACCTCTAACAACTCCAACACCCCTTCCCCCGTCACCACTCCCAAGCCGGAAGGCAAGGTGACGACCAGCCCCGGCTCACCCTCCACCCCCTCGGACCGAGGGCAAGCACGCAACACCTTGAGCCGTTTGCCTTGCCAGTCCGTAAAGGCCCCCGGCCAGGGATTGTAAGCACGCACTTGGCGGTCCAGGTAGACCGCCGGACGGCTCCAATCCAGGCGGCCATCCTCCTTGCGCAACAGAGGACAATAAGTCGCCTGCGTCTCATCTTGGGGCACGGCCTGAACTTCTCCCGCCAGCCAGCCGGGCAGCGTTTCGAGAAGAAGCTGCGCTCCCATCTCGGCCAAGCGGGCCGTCAAGGAACCGGTCGTGTCGTCCGGCGCGATGGGGCACGACTTCCGGGCCAGGATCGGTCCGGTATCCATCCCCTCATCCATGAGCATCAGGCTGACGCCGGTCGTCGTTTCCCCGGCCAGGATGGCCGCCGCCACGGGAGAGGCTCCCCGGTAGCGGGGTAGCAGAGAAGCGTGGAGGTTCAAGCAGCCCCAAGGAGGCAATTCCAGCACCGGTCGGCGCAGGATCTGCCCAAAGGCCGCAACCACGATTACCTCCGGCTGCCAGGCGGCCAGCCGCTGCACCGCCTCTTCCGTGCGGAGGGTCGTCGGCTGGAAAAGGGGCACCCCCAGCTCCAACGCCACCTCCTTGACCGGCGAAAAGACAAGCCGACGCCCTCGCCCCGCCCGCCGATCCGGTTGGGTGACCACGCCAACCACCCGGTGTCGCGCTGCCAGCGCCCGCAAGGCAGGAACGGCAAAGGTCGGCGTCCCCATGAACACAATCCGGGCCATGAGATTTCCTCCTCCTGCCGATTTCCCGTATTCTGATTGTAACACACCTTTCACGGCCTGCCAAGCAAGGCCGGGGCCGCCCGATAACGAGGAGGAGTACAGAGCTTGCATTCCCGCCTTGTCCAGGGGTTCGGATGAGCAGTTGAGATTGCCCATTGCCGCCGCCGAGCATCTTGTGGTATAATGGAACGGCAATGGACCTACTTGACCGCGTTCGCGCTTTCATGGAACGGCATCACCTGTTGACGCCGGGCACGGGAATCGTCGTCGGCGTATCGGGTGGACCGGATTCCCTTTGCCTGTTGCATCTACTCCGTCGTTTGGCAGGGGACCAAGACCTACGCTTGCACGTGGCCCACCTGCACCACGGGTTGCGTGGGGCCGATGCCGACGCCGACGCCGCTTTTGTGCGCCGGACCGCCGCCGACTGGGGGTTGCCTTGCACCGTGGAATGGGCCGATGTACCTGCTCTGGCCGAACGGAGCAAAACGGCTGTGGAGGAGGCCGCCCGCCACGCACGCTACGCTTTCTTGGAACGCGTAGCCCGGCACGTCGGCGCCAGAACCGTCGCCGTCGGCCACAATGCCGACGATCAGGCCGAGACGGTGCTTATGCATTTTATCCGGGGGTCCGGCTTGGCCGGGTTGCGCGGTATGTTGCCTTGCACTCCCCTGGGTGAAGCCGAAAAATCCCTCCTCCTCATCCGTCCTCTGCTGGACATCCCCCGCGCCGATATCTTGGCCTATTGTGACGCCCACGGCCTGGAACCCCGGTTTGACCGCTCTAACCTGGACACGACCTATTTTCGCAATTGGCTGCGCCACAAAGTGCTCCCCCTGCTGGCCCAACATAATCCAAACATCCACCGGGTGTTGCAGCGCACGGCACAAGTTGTAGCCGATGACTATGCTCTGCTGCGCTCACTCCTGGCGGAAACGTGGCCCCGCGTCGTCTTGGAAGAAGATGCAGAGCGGATAGTGTTCAACCGGCAGGTTTGGAGGTCTTTGCCCACCGGCCTGCAACGCTCCACCCTGCGGGAAGCGGTCCATCGCCTGCGACGCTCCCTGCGGGACATCGGCTTTGTCCATGTAGAAAATGCCGTGCAGGTCGCCCGCAGCGGCACAACAGGAGATCGGGCCACTTTGCCCAGGGGATTGATGCTCACCGTAGAGTACGGGCGACTCACCGTTGCCGATGCCGATGCCGCACCATTGTTGCCCGATTGGCCCTTTCTGCCGGCGAGAGCTGCCCTCCTGCCGGTGCGCTTGCCGGGGCACACCCCGCTCCCCGATTCCCCTTGGGCACTGGAAGCGAAAATACTGCCCCGCAAGGACCTGCCTCCTCAATGGAATCGCAATCCCGATCCCTGGCAAGCGTTTCTTGACGAAAGGGCTGCCGCCGGGGAGCTGGGGCTGCGCACCCGGCGACCCGGCGACCGCTTCCGACCTCTGGGCATGGGGGGGCATACGGTCAAACTATCCGACTTTTTGACCAACCGCAAAGTCCCTCGTGCCGCCCGCGACCGATTGCCTTTGCTTGTCCGGGGGGATGCGCAGATCTTGTGGGTCTGTGGGCAACGGCCGGATGAAAGCGCAGCCATCGGCCCTCAGACGGAACGGGTTATCCACCTGCGTTTCATTCGCCTCCCCGACGACGCGTAAGGCCCGGCCTCCGCGGGCCTGTCGGCCGGAAGATGCCTCGGCCCGGCGTCAGCGGCGATGGCCGTAGATGGTGGCCCGGTCCTCTTCCAGCACGATCTGTTCCAGACAAAGGGGGTAATCTGCCGGGTACCAGCTTTCCGCCTCCAAAACCATCTCCCGCACCTCTTCCCGGACGAAGGAAGGGGTGAGCAACCCTCCTACGGTCACCTGCTCAATCTCGATGCGGGGGCGGCAGTCGACCGCCGTCACCCGGCCTGTCACTTCAACCGGAACCGTAAAGTTCAAAACCTCCGTGCTGCCCCGAACAACCACCCGGCCCCGCCGTAGATCCACCGACACATCCCGGTAAGGCTGGTCGGGATTGGCGGCCAGAAGGGCGGCGATCTCCCGGTTCAGGTCGTCTTCATGGTAGCGAATCTGCACGGGCCGACCGGGGGCCGAGCGGGCCATCTCCCGATCCAGGTCGCTCAGGTCCTGAAGCGGGGGATTTGCCAGGAGAAGAGGCTGCCGGATGAGGGTCGGCGTTGCGGCAAAGGCCGGGGAAGGGGCTGCCGGACGCACCGTGGGCAAGGGGTGAGTTGTGGGCCGGGGGGTAGGGGAGCGGGTTGCAAAGGAGCGGGGCTTGGGCTGCAGGGCAGGCGTGTCAAAGGGCAAAGGAGTGCGGGTGGCAGTGGCGGCAACGCGGGTAGGAGGATTGGTGGGAATCGCCGTCGGGGTGTGGTCGGCACGCAGCTCGGTGGCCCCTACCGAAGGCCACACCGTGAGCGGCGTCGCCGAGGAGGTCACCCGCTGCAAAGCAGCGGCAGCAGTCGCCTGATACTCGCGCACCGATTGTTCAATGCCCAAGTCCACCTCGCGTCCGGCGAGCAACCCTACAGCGATGGCCACACCTACCCAAAAGATCAGGTTGAACAGCGCAAAGGCAAACAGCAGATTCCAACGAGAATTTGATCCAAACATTGTCCTTCATTCCTGCATCCGATCCAGCAACTCTTTGAACTTGGCAATGCTGGCTTGGGTCAAGGGACGGTCGGGCAGGAAGGGGCAAGCGTGAGCATGTTGGATCGAAGGCTCATAAGTTCCGATGCGCCGCGCCAGGGCCATGATCTCGGTTTTATCCCAGCCGATAAGAGGGCGAAGGATCGGCTTTTCAATGCCGTAAGAGATGACCTCCATGTTGCTCAAGGTCTGACTGGCCACCTGGCCCAGCGATTCGCCGGTGACAATGGCCCCTGCGCCCCGTTCGGCGGCGATGCGGGCGGCGTGGGCCAACATGGTCCGTTTGCAAAAGAGACAGGTCCAGCGTTCGCCGTGCACCCGGCGCAACCGTTCCAGGGTGGGACCCAGCACCTCGTGGTGGGAGAGAATGATGGGACGCAGCGTCCAACCGTAGGCATAGCGGTTCAACGCCTCAATGATGGACAGGACCTGGTCGGTTTGGGCCTGATTGATGCTAAAATGAAGGGGGATGACGCCGCAGCCCCGTTTCATCATCAGCCAGGCCGCCGTGGGCGAATCAATACCGCTGGAAATCAGGGCCACCACCCGGCCCTGGCTACCCAGGGGCAGGCCGCCCGGTCCGGGGATGGTCTCGCCGTAGACCAGGGCACGCCCCCGCTGAACCTCAATGCCGATTTCCACATCGGCGTTCCGCGAAAGGTCCACGCGGGCCTGGGTGGCCTCCACGACGGCGGCTCCCACCCGCCGCTCTATTTCGGGCGAGATGTAGGGGAAGGATTTATCGGACCGCCGCGCCTGGACGCGAAACGACCGCTGCGGGTCCAGCCCTGCCCGTCGCGCCGTCTCAACCGCCTCGGCAATGATGTGATCCAGGTCCGGCGGCACGACGCGCACCGGGCTGAGGGAGACCAGGCCGAACACCCGTCGCACGGCGTCTAGGGCAGCCTCTTCCTGCTCCGTTTCCAGGTAGAGTCGCTGACCCTCCTGCCAGACCCGGCCTTCGATGCCCTCCGCCTTGAGGCATTGGCGCACATTCCGCCGCAACTTGCGGAAAAAATAGGCACGATTCTGCCCTTTGAGGGCGATCTCACCATAACGCAACAGAATCATGGCTCCAACCACCAATCACAAATCCCTAAACCCAACCGTTACTCCGATACCAATCGGCGGTCTCCTGCACCGCCGTTGCCAGATCGTAAGCCGGCGCAAAGCCCAACTCGCGTTTTGCCCGCTCACCGGAACAGAGCCAGTAGGGTTGGCGCATATTGCGGATGCGCTGTTCGTTGAGCAAGACCGGTTTGTGCGTCAACCGTTCCTGAAGCCGGGCGGCCCAGGTCAGGGGCGTCAGGATGCCCAACGGCAAGGTCAGGTGCAGCGGACGCTTGCCTAGGGCCTGGGCGATGGCCGCGCTCAACTCGGTGTAGGAAACGTCCCAAGCACAGGCCAGGTAGGTGCGCCCCAGGGCCACCTCTCGCTCCAGGGCCAGGAGCAACAACGTCACCAGGTCACCGACGTAGATAAGGCTGATCCGCCGTTCTGTCCGGCCCAGCTGCAAGCTCAGCCCCCGCGCGACAAGGCGAAAGTAGGCGAGAAAATCCCGGTCGCGGGGGCCGAACACGGAAGAAGGACGCACGACGACCAGGGGTAACCTTTCACCCAGGGCGTGCAGTTCCTGCTCTGCTTCCCATTTGCTCCGACCGTACCAGTCCAGGGGCCGGGGCGGGCGCGATTCATTCACGAAATCGCCCGCCGCCCGCGACGGACCGACAACGGCCTGGCTGGAAATGAACAAAAAGCGTTTCAGGCCGGGGTTGACCTCCAGGCAAGCGCGGGCCAGGGCCACCGTCCCCTGGGTGTTGACCCGGCGAAAAGCCTCCAAACTCAAGGCACGGGTCAACCCGGCCCCGTGGCAGACGGCATCCACACCCAAGCACGCCTGTCGCAACCCTTCGGCATCCCGCACATCGGCATAGGCCCACTCCACCGGCAAATGCTTGATGAAACGCAAGTCGCTTTCACGCCGAACCAGACAGCGCACCCGGTAGCCCCGTGCCAGCAACGCCTCAACCAGATGAGAACCGATGAAGCCGTTGGCCCCCGTGACCAAGATGCGGTCGTATTCCGCCAAATCTCCTTCCCCCTCCAAAAGGAAGCACCATAAGCCACGCCGAAAAGATCGGCGGCTTATGGTGCGCTCACGCCGGTCCACCGGCTGCATCGCCCGATGCGATCCGGCTCACCTTCCGTATTATCACCGTCTCTGCTTGATGGCGAGCATCACGCCCAAAGTGTAGCACAGGGGCGCGGTTTTGTCAATTGGAGCGCACGCCGACAAATCGGCAGATGGATCTCACGCAGGTTCTTCCGGCTCCATGTGGATCAACACCTGGTGGACCTCCGGCAGGGCGGCATAGATCTGTCGTTCGGCTTTGTCGGCCAGGCGGTGGACCTGTTCTATCGGCAGGTTCGGATCGGCCAGGCAGTGAAAGGCCACGTCATAGCCTTCGGGGCCAACGCGGATCTGGAATTCGTGGCAACGGCGCAGGCCCGCCACCTTTTCGGCGATCTCTTGCACGCGGGCTTGCACCTCTGCGATGTTCCCCTCCGGTTCGCCGACGGCCAGGGGCACGGCCTGCGGTTCAATGTGGGTGTGGACATCGCTGACATGAGGCAATTCGCGGCGCACGGCAGCTTCCATCTCGCTGACCTGGGCGTGGGCCTGGGCCAGCGTCAGCTCCGGCGGGACTTCCACATCCAGGTCCACGCAATAGTGCCCTTTCGCTTCGTGGGCGTGGACGTTGTGCACCCGCAGCCCAAAGCGGGCGGCGATGGCCCCGACCGTCTGGGGCAGGGTTTCCCCTTCCCGGCGGACCGGATCCACGTGGACGACTATGTCTCCCCGCCCCACCAGTTCGGCCAGCCGCCCTTCCACCTCGCTGGCGATGCGATGGGCTTCCTCCAACGATGCGCTGCGCTCCACCTGGATCGCCAAATCCACAAAGGTACTGGCCCCCGACCGGCGCACCCGCACCGGCCCGACCTCCTGGACGCCCGGCGTGGCCCCGGCGGCGGCGGTCACCCGCTCGGCCAACCCCGGCGGCGCGGCGTCCAGAAGCTCATGCACCGCCTGACGGCCCAGGCCCAGGCTGGTGCGCAGGACCATCAGGGCCACAAAGAGGGCGGCCAGAGGGTCCGCTTTGGTCAGCCAGGCCCATTCCGGCCCCAGCCATTGGCTCAAGGAGACCAGGACCAGGCCCAGCAGCACCACGGAGGAGCTGAGCACATCGGTCCGAAAGTTGAGGGCGTTGCCTTCCAGCGATTGGCTGCGGTAGCGGCGGGCGACCCGCAGCAGGTAGGTGGAAAGGGCCAGGCTGACGGCGATGGACAGGACCATGACGGCGACGCCCCACAGGCCCGATTCAATGGGGACGGGGTGGAAAAAGAGCCGCTGCACCGCTTCGTAGGCGATCCAGCCGCAGGTAAAGAGGAGCAGCCCCGTTTCGGCCAGGGCGGCCAGGTTCTCCACTTTGCCGTGGCCGTAGGGGTGTCCTGCGTCGGCGGGTTGATCGGCGATGCGCACGGCGAAAAAGGCCAGCAGGGTGGCGATCAGGTCCAGCACCGAATCGGCGACCTGGGCCAGGATGCCCAGGCTGCCCGTCACCAGCCCCACGATCACTTTGAGGACGATGAGAAAGAGAACGGCCAGCAGGGAAACCAGGGAAGCGCGGCGTTTGGCCTGTTCGGCGATCTGGGCGTCAACGGTCATGGCAACTCTCCGGGGTTGGGGAAGGGCCAGTCCCGAAAGTCCTGGCTGCAATCGTCGGTATCGTACAGGTAGGGGAAACGTTCCAGCGAATGGGTATAAAGGGCGACGCCGGGGTGAGGGACAACGCCGGGGTAGCTGCCCGCGCCGTAGACCAGGACATCCACCGCCTGACCGTCGGCGTCCAGGATCAGCACTTCGTCGCCGTTGTTGTCCAGCCCCCAATCGCCCTCGCTCCAGTCCTTGTCTTTGACCATGTCCGGTACATCGGGCAACATATCAAAGAACTCAAAGTCGGGGGTTCGCCCGTAAAATTGGCGGAAGACATCGCCGGAAGCGGCGATGACCAGGGTGCGGTGCGGGGCCAGGGTCGTCCCGGCGGGGAAGCGATACATGCCCTCAGACCCTCGTTCGGCGGCGTCGCCGATGCGGTAGCCGGTCAGGTCAACGGTCTGGTTGGTGGGGTTGACGATCTCCACCCATTCGTTTTTCCGGGACACGGCATAATAGACCTCGCTGACCAGCAGGTGGTCCGCCGGTTGGGGCGGGGCATAGTTTTTGGCGAGGAGGGGCAGGTAGAGCGGCGGCACAGATTGCAGCCAGTCATACTCAAACACCGCCCGGAGATAGTCATAGGCATCGTCCGATTGGACCTGAAGGGCCAGCTCGCGGTTGGTCTTGTTGGAAGCCTCGCCGCCGTTGATGCTGCCCACGTGGACATACTTTTTCCCGCCGATGTGGGCCAGGATCATCTTGTTGTGCAGGCCCTGGAAGGTGGGGTCGCCCTGCCGCACCTCCAGGTCCAGCCCTTCCGCGCCGGATAGACGGCGCAGGTAGGTCATCGTCTCCCGGTTCTTGCCGCCGTCAAAGTGGCCGTCCAGGAGGAGGCGGACCGCCGCTCCCCGTCGCGCGGCGGCGACGTATGCTTCCAGGCGGGGGTTGGGGTCGGTCTCCGGCGTCCCGTCGCTCGGCCCCCAGTGGCTGTATTCGTAAAACTGTTCAATGAGAAGGGTATCGCCTGCCCCGGCCTGCGCCAGCAGCCCCAGCAGGCCGTCCCGGTCGCGGAGGCTGTTCTCCGGCGATTGGATCAGCTCAAAAGCCATCTCCCCGTGGAGGGTCAAAGGGTGGCTGATGCGGATGGTGTAGGTGGTCCAGTCCGGCGTTTCGACGGGTTGGTAGCCGACCGGCGGCGTGCAGAGGAGGGAGACCTGGGCGCAGGTCATCAGGTCGGCGTGATGGGCGGTATCGGCGTCGGCGGCAAAGAGGGCCTGGGCATGGGCGACCACCCCCGGCGCATCGGTGATCAGGAAAACGCCGCGCCGCCCCGCCGTGCCGTTGCCTTTGTCATCGGCGGGCGCGCTGGTGTAATTCAGGTTCTCCGAACCGATGGCAACCCAGGTTCCATCCACGATGATCAGCTTGCTGTGTAGGTAGGCATAGCGGTCGTGGATGCGGGCCTGGTCATCGTTGACCATGAACAGGATCGTGGCCCCGGCGTCGCGCAGTTGATCGACGATCCACCTTTCCTGGTCGGTGACGCCCTCCACGGCTGGCGCGCCCTCCAACAGGAGCGTGACCGTCACCCCCTGGGCCAGCCGGTCCAACAGAATATCGGCCAGCTCCTTGCTCTTGAAGGAATAAACCTCAATCTGGATGCTGTTCTGGGCGCGGGCCAGAAGGGGAGCCAGGGCGTCGTACAGGTTGTCGGGGGCAACGGCGACGGTCAGGGTCGCCGTCTCGGTGAGGCGGCGGGTGAAAAAGAAGGTGTCCAGGTCCCAGCCGGGGTAGCGCACCTTGCGCCCGTTGATGTGGTCATCGGGGTCCTGCGCCCAATCGGCGGCGGTGTCGCTATCGGCCACGGGTAGGCCGGTGGCTTGATCCCGCTTGCGGTAGAGGATCTGCCCTTCGGCGGCAAAGGCGTTGCTGGGCGTCCAGGGGGCCAGGGCGGGGCCGCTCCAACCGGGGGTGGCGGTGTCGCCCGCCCGGTAGACCAGGACATCCACGGTGTTTCCCCCGTCGTCGCGGAGGAGGCATTCGTCGCCGTCGTTGGCAAAGCCGGGCCAGCCGCCGTTCAGCTCCGGTACGGCAGGGTCGGTGTCGTCGGTTTCGAAATCGGGCGGGAAGCCGAACTGCCGGGCAAAGGCGACCGCCGAGCGGGCGCACCACAGCCCTGCGCCGCCCGCCAGGGAAACGCCGTCGGGGAAGGCAGCGGTGACCGAACCGTCGCTCAGCTGCCAGCCGCTCAGGTCGGCGGTGACGGTGGAGACGTTCATCAGCCGCACCGCTTCGTCGGCGTCGTCCGCCTCGTAGCCGTCGTAGTGCAGGGCTTCGATGACGACCACGGGCTGCGGCGCGCTGATGGCCGTCGTCCAGGCGGCGGCGTTATCGGCGGGGTTGGTTTCGGTGGTCGCCGAGGTTGCGGTGATGCGGTTGGTCAGGATGCCCGCAGCGGTCCCGCTCACCCGGCAGCGGACGGTGAAGGTCAAGGGGGTGGCAGCCGTCGCCACCGTCCCCAGCTCCCAAACCAGCGTGCCGCCGGAGGGCCGGCCAAAGGTGTAGGGGGCCGTGTGGGTGAGGAATTGCACGCCACCCGGCAGGGTATCGGTCAGGCGGACGTTCCGGGCGGCCAGGGAACCGCCGTTGCTCAGGGTGATGGTGTAGGTGATGGGTGCGCCGGGGCGGGCCGTGGCCGGTCCTTCCTTGCGGACGATCAGGTTCGCGCCGGGCAGGGGCGCGACCGAGTTGCGGGCTTTGGGCGTGCCGTTGAGGGGGTTGCCGTCGGCGTCGTGGCCGTTGCGGGTCAGGCCGTCGTTGGCGGCCCAGTTGGTGGGCGCGTCGGCGGCGGTGGGATCGATCCGCTCCATGCTGAAATAGCCGGGGGAGCCGCTGCCGCCGGGCCAACCGCCGCTGCCGTCCGCACTGTCAATGAGGGTATTGGTCGCGTCGCGCAGCTCCAGGCGTTCGCCGTTGTTGTTCAGGGAGCCGGTGTAAATCTGGTCGGCAGGGATGTCGCTCACGGTGTTGTCATCGGTGCGTTCCAGCAAAAAGTAGCCATGGGCCGGGATGACGCCCGCCAGGGAGATGGAAATATCCCCGCCATCGGTCAGGGTCCAGCCGGAAAGGTCAACGGCCGCGCCGGTGTTGTTGTAAAGCTCAATCCATTCGTCGGCGGTGCTGGCCGCCGTGCCGCCCCAGGCCACCTCGTTGATCACCACATCCAGGGGAGCCGCCTGGGGGGCGGCCTGCCCGCTGCTGCCCGGTCGGGCCAGGACAAAAAGGGCCACAACCAGCATTCCCACACTCAGGGCCAGGCTCCGGTTCATGCTGCCGCCTCGCAAATCTCTCCCTCCGCCGGATGGTCCGGACACGCCCCCTCCGTTCCCGTGCGTCGCCGCAAATTTGCCGCAAACTCGCGGGAGGATGGTCGCCGTCCGGTCGTGCACTCGCGGACAAGCATAGCATATCCGGGGGCGAATGTCAAAGTTGACAAAAGGGCCTTCTGAGTTTACAATTTATGAAGAAAAAGAAAAGCCTTCGCGCCCTTCGCGCCTTGGCGGTTCCAAAATCTAAACCGCAAAGGCGCAAAGAAGGTGAACGGTCTGCGATTTTGAGGAAAGATGACGATGGAAGCGGTTGAGCAGCTCCCTCTTTTTCCCGGCGAACGGCCCCAAACCGTGCACCGGCAGCCGGAATTCGGGGCCGAGACACCCCTGACGGCGACCCTGGAGCCTTTTCGGGAGCACATGGTCCGCCGGGAATACAGCGAAAACACGGTCAAATCGTTCCTGGGCGATCTCCGCATCCTGCAACGTTACCTGGAAGGCGATCCACCCATCGGTGAGATCGGCACCAAGACCCTGCAAGACTTTCTCCACTGGCTGCAACACGAACGGGGCAAGCCCTGCAGTCCCAAATCCTACGCCCGCCGCCTGACGACCCTCAAGGTGTTCTTTGCCTGGCTGGCCGACCTGGGAGCCATCCCCTCCGACCCGGCGGCCCCGCTGACCCACAAGCCGGTCCGCGTCCCCCTGCCGCGCATCCTGAGCGATGCCCAGGTTGAGCAGGTTCTGGCCGTCACCCGGCGGCTGATGCAGGGCGACGGGCCGGAGGCCAAGCCCGATCCGCGCCCCCACCTCCTGGTCAGCCTCCTGCTGCACACCGGGATCAAAAAGCAGGAGTGCATGGCCCTCAAACTGGCCCACATTGACACAAGCGACCCGGCCAGGCCGGTGGTCCACATCCGCTACGAAAAACCCCGGATGCGGTACAAGGAACGGCGGCTGAAATTGCCCGCCGCCTGGACCCAAACCCTGCGCCACTACCTTCAGGTTTATGAACCGGAGGTGTTTCTCTTCCCCTGCACCGCCCGAAACCTGGAATATGTCCTGGCCGATGTCGCCAAACGGGCCGATCTGCCCGACGGCCTCTCCTTTGAGATGCTGCGCTGGACCTGCGCCGTCCGCGATTATCGGGCGCAGATGGACCCGGATCGGCTGCGGCGCAAGTTAGGGCTTTCCCAAATGCGCTGGGAGGAGGTCCTGTCCAAGATCGTGCAGCTGGCCGAACCGCCGTTGTAAACTTTTGGCATAACTGTTGACAATTTCGTTGAAACAAGGCATAATAGGACAAGCCGAGTTGGGAGCGAGGGGAGGAGAGCAGATGCCAGACATCCGGTTGCGCGATTACATCGCCAAGATCAAAGACATAATCGAAGAGGGCCGTTACGACGAAGCGATCGAGCACTGCAAGCATATCCTCAAGGAGTACCCCAAATTCATCCAAGTATACCGCCTCTTGGGCGAAGCATGTCTGGAAAAGGGGGACTACCGAGAGGCGATTGAATTTTTCCAACGAACCCTCAGTGCCGATCCGGAAAACTTTATCGCCCGCGTCGGTTTGGGCATCATCTACGGCGAACAAGGCGCGATCCCGGAAGCGATCTGGCAGATGGAGCGGGCTTTTGAGTTGGAACCGGGCAACACCGAGGTTCGCCGCGAGTTGCAACGCCTTTACGCTCAGCGCGACGGCTCGGAACTGCCCCGCCTCAAACTCTCACGGGGAGCATTGGGGCGGTTGTACGCCCGGAACGGCCTGTATGAGCGGGCCATTGCCGAATTTCGCGCCGTACTCCGCCAAGACTCCAACCTGCCCGACATCCGGGTTGCCCTCCTCGAAGCTCTGTGGCACGAAAAACGCCAGCGATTGGAAGCGGTGGACCATGCCATCGCCTTGCTCGATGACCTACCCTATTGCCTCAAGGCCAACCTGATCCTCGGTGAAATATGGCTCCGAGGCGGCAACGAAGACGCTGCCGAGGAGAAGCTCAAATTGGCCAATGCACTGGACCCCGAAAACCTGGTAGCCCAGGAAATGATGGGGCAGGATTCCCCCTTGCCGCCCCAAGAGGTCTACATCGCCGAGCTAGAATACGCTCCCCCGGCTCCGCCGGAACCCGACCTGGCTGCCGGTGCAGCCATCGGTGCCGGGGCGGCGGTGGCCGCGTGGGATGAGATCGCCGGCGAATTGGCCGAAACGGCAGCCCTTCAACCGGTCGCAGAAGGCGTGGAGTGGGAAGAGCAGGAGGACCTTCCCGACTGGCTCCTGGCAATGGAGATTGAGAAGCAGACCGAATCCGGTGTTGAGGAAGGGGAACTTGAAGCCGCCGCGGCCGAAATGCCCGACTGGTTGCAGGAATTGGTAGGGGAAGAGCAACCGACCGCCGAGGCCGAAGGCATCGCTGCCCCCACGGAACCTGCCGAGACTCCCGATTGGCTCAAGGAGTTGGTCCCTGAAGCAGAGGCCCCGGCTCCGCCCGCGGAAGAGGCCGCGCCCGCCGAGGAGGTCCCCGATTGGCTCAAGGAGCTGGCCCCCGAAGCAGAGGCCCCGGCTCCACCTGCGGAAGAGGCCCCGCCCGCCGAGGAGGTCCCCGATTGGCTCAAGGAGCTGGCTCCCGAAGCAGAGGCCCCGGCCCCACCTGCGGAGGAAGCCCCGCCCGCCGAGGAAGTCCCCGATTGGCTCAAGGAGCTGGCCCCCGAAGCGGAGGCCCCGGCCCCGCCTACGGAAGAGGCCGCGCCCGCCGCGGAGGTCCCCGATTGGCTCAAG
>Ga0256914_1000068_pt1 | contig 97869 bp, 81 predicted proteins | sample HulkmetaG_FD_191571 | JGI IMG/M metagenome (GOLD analysis project Ga0256914, IMG submission 191571) | Hydrothermal chimney microbial communities from Main Endeavour vent field at the Juan de Fuca Ridge, Pacific Ocean - Hulk | ecosystem: Environmental > Aquatic > Marine > Hydrothermal vents ...
TACGTTTCCGTTCCATAAAACCTCCTGTTTATTGAGTAATAAATTTTCGCTAAGCGAATGTAAAATTATTCAAAATTTTGCTATCTTATTAAATTTTAACCATTTAATTCATTTATAAAATATAGGGGGATTCATATCTAAAAGCAATGGGCAGAAAATATTTTTTTACAAGATACAACTTATTGTTTTATATGGATTAATATAATGCATTTTTATATATTCGCTGCTTGTAATAATTATGCAAAAACTATTTAATTGATTGATATTCAAGTAATTAGGTCTTTTAAAGAATAATTCATCGTAGAATTGTATGGAAATTCAATATAAAAAATGTAAGGTGATTAATAAAAATCGTCCTTTAATATCCTAATAATTTTTAGCAGGAAGATTAAAAAATTATCCGCTCATTTTTGCAATTGGTAAAATTAAATTTTGTCGGTGTACGTTGTCTGCTTCTTTCTTTTGGCGGAAAGTTAAGAATACTATATTCTCTTTTGCGGTTTATTCACTATCTTTTTTATTTTAGTTCTTTAAATGAAAAAATAAATTCCAAAAATTCAACTCTTTGTTTTGCACCCCAAAATTTTTCCCTGTAACCCAAACTTCTTGCGTAAATTAAAAAGCCGATCACGATTTTCTTCTGAAAGTTCGTTTACCTTGCCCAACTGCATGGCGTTCCAAATAATATGCGCTGCATGCTCCAGAGTCTCCATTTTAAAATAAGCACCAAGCAAATCGGGCCCCACCGTTAACGCCCCGTGATTTTGCAATAAAATCACATCTGTTTCCCGAATGAGATCCCGAATAGAAAGAGGCACCTCTTCGGTAGAAGGCAGAGCAAAAGGTGCAACGGGTACCGCACCCAAACTAAGCACGGCCTCAGGCAATACGCATTGATCCAGCGGAATACCGGCCACGGCAAATGCGGTTGCATAAGGCGGATGCGCGTGCACCACCGCCTGCACATCGGGACGCTGACGATAAACTTCCAAATGCATGGGCAACTCGCTGGAAGGTTTGTAGCGATGGCTCCCTTCAATAATCCGACCGTTGACATCCACTTTAACGAGCATTTCCGTGCTCATGAACCCTTTGCTTACGCCGGTTGGTGTGGTCAAAATACGATTTTCACTCACACGCACAGAAAAATTACCGTCATTGGCCGCTACAAAACCGCGCATCCACACACGTTGGCCTATTTCCACCATTAATTTCTTAATTTCCCACTCACTGGGCATCTTCGTTCCTGTCGCCAGATTTTTGTTTTTCATGATTTCGGGCGGCAATCCGTTCTGAAATAATGCGGTACGCTTCCTCGGGTTGCCATACCCCCTGCAAAAGCTGTTCGGTTTGACACCCAATTTCCGCAACCAATGTTTCGTAGCCGTAATCGATGCCGAAATAATCCAGTACCTCCCGACCATGGTTGCTTAATATCGGTGTGTACACGTGCCGAATTCCCAAATAAACCAATAACAACGCAGCAGCCCGACCGATGATGGCATCTTTTACCAAAAATGTCTCGCAGTCCTTTTTCTGCCGAGCTAAAAACGCTTCGAAATCAAACAACGGATGCAGCCAATCTTTATCCGAATAAAAAATAAGTTGCTCGTTTTCGTACACTTCTAACGAATGTTGCATTGCGGCCTACTCGCTATTTTTATGCGCATTCTTTACTGTTACACTTCAATATCTCGGTAATCTACATAATCCACAATGGCCATAATCAAGGTGCGAATCGGAGCCAATTCCAAATCAAAAACCTCCTTGGCCACTCCAGGAGCGCCTCCGCAAACCACTATGTCACCAGGCCCCGCACCGACGTAGTCCACCGCAATCCATTCGGTTGTCGCATCCTTTTCCCGACCGTCCGGATAAACCGGTTTTACCACAAACAGCCGCTTGCCATGATAAGCCGGATGCTTTTCCGATGCGACTACTTTCTTTTTTACCCGCGCTAAAAACATGTAAATTCCCAGGTTTGTTGCCAAGCGGAAGAACTGTCAATTGGGTGCCCTTTGCCCGTTCTTCGGGAATCTATCGGTCTAAAATACAGGCCAACCACCTTTTTCCGTTCTCCGGCGATAAATATTAATCAAAGCAAAGGAGCCCCTGCGGCGCTTCCTTCAGGCAATATCGTCTACTAACTCCACCACACTGGCATTGACCGGAGCAAAACCCGTATCAAAAGCCTGGCTGGCATCGGTATTGGTAACAAAAACGACGCGATCACCCGGAGCCGCAATATTTTTAGGATCGGCTACTACCAAAGGATAACCCGCTTCCCGCCCGTCGGTTAACAAAGGCTGTACCACATACAAACGACAACCATGCAGCTCCGAAACTTTTTTGGTCGCCCAAACCATGCCGATTACCCGTCCCATCTTCATTTACGGGTTTCCTTTCCTTTTTTTGCGGCGGAAAAACCTTTTTCCGTAATTTGCACTTCATCGATTATAGCCATAATCACCGCGTCCACCGGAGCGTTTTTGGTCAGTTCGGTCATGCGCGCGGACGATCCATACGAAATAAGCACAAAACTGCCTTCACCAGCCTGCACGGCATCTACGGCAACGTGGTACGAATTGAGCGGCTTCCCCGAATGATCCACTTCTTTGCACAGCAAAAGTTTTTTACCTTCTAAATTCGGATCTTTGGAAGTGGAGACAACCGTTCCTATTACTCTGGCAAAAATCATATTGGCCTACTTTTTTGATGTTTTGTTTTTTTCGTAAAGCGGACGTCCGCCGCTGGTTATAGTATCTACAATGCCCACAATGGCATTATCGGTACAAACGCCATGCGTTACGGCCGTCATCCGGGCAGAAGATGACGAACATAAAAGTACTATATCGCCGGGACCGGCCTGCACCGTATCCACACAGGCCGCCGTTTTCGAGGTTTCGTTCATGGCCTCGTCCAAATAACGCACAACCTGAATTTTAAGTCCGTGCACCTTTCCTTCTTTTCGTGTGGCCACAACCTGGCCGATCACTTTACCTAATTGCATCGGGGACCATTTGTTTATTGATTCAACGGTTTAAAATACGCACAATTTTAATTCCGCGCAACGGACGGTAGCCACGAAAATGTAACCCGCGCACGCACAAATAAAAAACGGGGCCTTGCAGCCCCGTTCGTTCCCAAACAACCGACTAATTACAAACGAATGTGTAACTTAAACGCAGATTGAATCAAAAAGCGAAAGGCCAAATGCTTTTCTCCCGGAGCCGGATCGGTTAGGTAAAGGGGAAGAATAATACTGGAATTAAAAAACGGAAATTTGATTCCTATTTCGGCAAAAGGTTTACGGGCAAACCAGTCCAGAGAGCGGCCACTCAAAACACCGGTACTGGCATAAAGCACCGGTAAAAACCTGGAAAGTTTTACATCCATTCCCAGCGAAGCTCCGCTTTTTCCCGCAAAATAGCGCCCATCCGCCTGGTTGTAACCATACATGTTCATCCCTTGCCCCAGCGCTACATAGCGATTGGGAGCCAGTTTGCCGCGTCGGGCAAAAACAAACTTACGATGGTGCGGATCCACCGTTCCGGCGGCAAAAATCGATTCCTGCAAAGGAAAATTTCCGGACCAAACAGAGCCCAAATAGGAATAAACGTGAATACTTTGCGTCTTACTCAAACGCCGGAAATAATCCGCTTGAGTTTCAAATTTCAAAAAATTCGTGTCGTACCCGTGCATCCCCAAGCCCCGATCAACACGAATATCAAGATGCCATTTGTGCAACATGGTTCGTTTTTCCATACGGCCTTCAATTTCTAACAATAAATAACGGGCTTTTTGGAACATGGAAGATTCGTAATAACGCATATCGTACAAATCGATAGCTTCCCCACGAAAACTTACGGAGCGTTTAATGCACTCATTTGCCGGTTGCAAATAAACGTTGGTAGCCGAAAAACTTTGTTTCTTCATTCCGTCTTCTTCCTTCATTCCGGCCGTAACATCGGTGTAATTGGCAAAGGGCCAATGGAAACGATTGCTTAAAGACACCGAATAGCCTACCGTTTGGCTGCTTGGAGCATAGTAAATTTTCCCCTTGTAAAACCATTGATTAAACAACGGGTTACCGCCATAAACAATGCTTCCAAAACGATTATGATCCACAAATGGCTCGTACCAATAATACGGAAGAACCGTTATTTCGTAGTGTTCCAGATCCGGTACTTGCGGAATAATCCAGTGAATTTTTATCGGAGGCCAGGTGGAACGATTATTCAAATAATTGCTTTCAAAAATCAAATGTTCAGGATTTACTTCCGCGTATTTCAATTTTCCTTTAAACTCAAAATTGACAGGTTTTAGCGGATCGGCATTCCAGCGTTTGATTAGAGTGTCTCCCAAACTTGTCACCAAAGCCACATCGGCGGGCATGTCTTTCATGGTGCCTTTGTTTTTAACAAATACCAACACATGCAATTCGTTTCCGCTTTTTTGCGTTTTAACCCGATCAATCACAAAATCGCAATAGCGAGTGGATTTGTACCAGTCATTAAAAAACCAGGACAAATTGCGGTGCGCTACTTCGGACATAACGCTAAAAAAATCTTCCACCGTAGGATGCTTTCCGTTCCAACGATTGTAATATTCATGCATGCCCTGCCAAAAAACCCTGGGGGTTAAATAATTTTCCAGAGCAAGCAACATCAAGGCACCTTTATGATAGTTTATGGCCGCATAATTACTGGGCGAATACGCTTCGGCACGCAAATCTAACGGTTGGTCATCACGAATACTCAGCTTCCTGCCGTAACTCATATTCATTACTTGCCATTCACCCAAATCGTTTAAAATATGGTGTCCAGCAAACCATTTGCTCAAGTCCGTAAGATTGTATTTTCCGTAATAATGCTCCATGTATTTCATTTCCAAAAAGCTATTCATTCCTTCATCCAAAAACGTAGAACGCCGTTCGTCCGAACCCAGCATCCCCATGAACCAATTATGGCCAATTTCGTGCATGACCACCATTTCCAGAATATGGGTACCCGGAGTCGGCGGAGCGGAAATAATGGTAATCATGGGATACTCCATTCCGCCGCCCGCACTAAGTGCCCCCTGCACCACCGAAGCTTTGGGATATTGAAACGGACCCACGTGCTTGCTGTAAAAAGACACCGTTTTTTGCGCATACTCCGGAACGTGCCGCCAAGCATAAGCAAACCGCGGCTGAACCAACACATTGGTTAAAACACCATGATTGTGCACCTTGCGCAGCACCATGTAATCGTAACCGGCAAACCAAGCAAAATTGTGCACATTTTCCGCATGAAAACGCACCGTTTTGCTTTTGCCTAAATCCAAATCTTTGTTTTTGCAAGCATACCAACGTCGGATAAATTTTTTACGTTCCTTTTTGCACAGTTTCAAAAAATAGGCCGTTGTATCGGCAAGCTGTCGCATAAACGCTTCTTCGCGAGGGGAATTGACCAGCATGCCGGTCGCATCAATAACAAAGGATGCGGGCAGAGTAATTGCCACGTCAAAATTCCCAAATTCACCGTAAAACTCACCCTGATTCAAATACGAATCCGGATGCCAGCCAAAACGATCGTAAACAACTACCTTGGGATACCATTGGGTGGCGGCATAGTGGTATTTCCCCCAATGCCCCATGCGCGAAAAGACAATCGGAAACTTGCCATCGAACTTCAAACGCAAGGTAACGGAATCGCCCGGAGCCAGTGGACGCGGTAAAAAGATTTTTACCTCGTCCACGGAATCGCCGCGCACGGCATACGTTAATGCCTTATTTTCGGCACGCACTTCAGTTAAATTCAAATACCCCCGATCTTTCTTGCGCGAAAAATAAAATTCGGCCCTGCATTGCTTTTGCATTTGGCGGGCAAACGGCGTTTTATTATTTCGGTAAGCATTCGGATACAGATGAAACCAAATAAATGTCAGCGTATCCGGTGAATGGTTAATGTAGGTAACGCGTTCGCTGCCCGAATAGGTGTTGGTTTCGGCATGTAATACCACATCGATTTTATAACGCACTTTTTGTTGAAAATAGGGTTTGGCCCAAAGCGTACTTAAAGAAAATAAAAATACAAAGATGATAAAGGTCGATCTCATTGTACCCCCGTAAGCTAATCAATTCAAAGCAATATACGAAAATTTATCGGAAAGTTGCAGGGAGAAAATAGAAAAATAAGTTTTTTGGTAAAACACAATATGTACGTTTCCAAAAGATTTTATGCCATTGGTTATACAAAAGGTGGGGAAAATCCGACGGGCAGCTCACAGCTATTTAAAATAAAATTCTCAATTCATTCTCGTCACCACCGGAAACAATTTCGGGTAATTTTTCAATCAACATTTCCATGGCTTTAACTTCGTCAAAGTTAATCAAATAACGGCGCAGCCTTTGACCGGCACGCAACATATTTTCGTCCAGAATCAAATGCTCTTTCCGCGTCCCCGATTCTTTCATATGAATGGCTGGGAATACCCGATGATCCGCACATTTTCGGGAAAGCACCAGTTCCATATTGCCTGTGCCTTTGAATTCCTGAAAAATAATATCGTCCATACGGCTGCCGGTATCCACCAAAATAGTAGCTAAAACGGTTAACGAGCCGCCTTCCTCCAGTTTTCGCCCCGCTCCGAAAAATTGCCTGGGAATTTCCAACGCACGTACGTCAAGACCGCCGCTCATCGTGCGACCATGTGTGTTAACGTTTTTATTAAAGGCGCGGCTCATACGCGTCAACGAATCGATTAACACCAAAACATCCTTGCCCATTTCCGCCTTGCGGATGGCGTGATTCATAGTTAACCGTGCAATACGCAAGTGATTTTCCACACTCTGATCCGATGATGAATAAAAAACACGCGCATCCACGGTGCGCCGAAAATCAGTAACCTCCTCAGGACGCTCGTCCACCAATAAAATCATAACCTCCACTTCCGGATGATTGGCATGTACATTCATAGCTATATGTTTTAAAATAGTGGTTTTACCTGCTTTGGGCGGCGAAATAATCAGGCCGCGCGTACCCTTGGCAATGGGCACAAACAAATCGATAACCAGTCCGGTAGTATCACGGTTGTTTTTACGTGTTATTAACTGTTCATGCGGATCAACCGAAGTTAACGATTTGATATCCGGTACCTTAACGAATTCTTGCGGTGCTAATCCGTTAACGCTTAAAATCTCTTTGATCGGATTGTTGCGAACCCGGCCTTTGGCCTGCTGAGTAACGGCCTCGATTTCCACTCCTTCACGCAATTTGTATTTCTGAATTAAAAAAGGCGGTACAAACGCATCGTCGGAAGAGGGTAAAAAATTTCGGGAAGGATTTCGTGTAAATCCATGCTTTTGAGGCGTAATCTCCAAAATACCGCGAACCACTGCAGCTTCTTTCATTTTTTATGATTCCTAAATTATATTTGGTTTTTCTTCTGCTTTAAAAAAGTAATTTAAAAAAATTTTGTATTCGTAAAAAGATGTTTAACGCCTTCCGTTCCCAACATCCTTTTGGCAAAAATACGCTTTGCCGGAAAAAGCCCGTTAATAACAGATATTAACGACCGAAATTCCGGTTTGCATTAATTCTTTGTTTATCGGAAATTCGGTTTGTGATTTTTCAGTAACATAAGGAATAATATGACACCTCGTTTGCCAGAAGTCTGGGAAAATTTTTTAAGCCCCTATTTGAATGCGAAAATATTTTACACGGAGCTGAAAGCTTTTCTTGCCCGGTTCGAAACCATCATCCCGCGTGAAGATTGCATTTTCCGCGTGTTCCGCGAGGTAGCGCCGCAAAATGTATGTTGTGTGCTGTACGGAGAAGATCCTTACCCACGATCCGCTTCGGCCAACGGCATTGCTTTTTGGGATGCCCAAATTTCGGACTGGGAAGATCGCACAGTGGGTAATTCTATGAAAAACATTCTCAAAGCGCTTTTGGTGGCCCACGGTTTAGCCACCTACCAAACCCCGATAAAAGTGTGCCGAAAAATTGCCGCACAACATGATATTAAGAGCCCGGGCGATTTGTTCCGCCATTGGTTGGAGCACGGCGTTTTGCTAATCAACGTTTCCTTAACATTTAGTTCTTTTGCCGACAAAAAAAGGCATTTCGTTTTCTGGCAACCGTTCCACCGGGCCCTGATAAAAGCGCTTAACCAACGACATCCCGCTCCGTATTATATTTTATGGGGCAAAAAAGCACAACAATGGCATCCTATTATCGAAAAAACTATCGACAATACGGATAAAATATTAAATAACGGACACCCGACATTCATTCATCAATTTCTAAATCCAAAACGACCCAAATATTCTCCTTTTAAAGAAATCGAAGAAAAAACCGGTTTTTCATGGCTGTGAATATACGGCCTGGCCTTCCATTCGCTTAGAACAAATCTTCTTCTCCGCTCATGGAATTTTCACCATTAACATTTTGCCGTTTCGGTTGTTTGTAGTTGTTAAAAATCCAGCTTACCGTAAGCGAAAGTAATGGCCCAGGATGATCTACGGAACGATAGTAATAAAAATTTGTTCCTTCGGATGTGTATTCGTGGCGCATGGTATTAAACAAATCGCGCGCCTGTAATGTAACGGAAAGTTTGCGTTTAAAGAATTGCTGCTTAAGGGCTAAATCGGTACTGAAAAAAGCTTCGCTGCGTCCCTGCGAAGTAACCGTCGGACTTTTGTAGCGCAAATTCAATTGTACCCGTGTGTGTTTGCCAAGACGAAAATCATTATTAAAACGCAACCCCCAGTTAAAACTGCTATTGGAAAAATCCAGTGCATTCAAACGGCCTTCCACCCGATACCGATACAGAGTGCCCATGTAATTAACATTCCACCATTTAAAGATATCCCGATTTAACAGGAATTCTACACCCAAAGAATAATCTTTTCCCACATTTTCAAACGTCTGCAAAATTACATTGGCATGGTAGGGATAAACCGAACGCACCCTTTCCACTTTATTATTGGTTACCCGATAGTAGGCCTCCAACGAAAGCAAACTGCGCCCCCAGAACAATTGATGGCCCACTTCGTAAGAATCGATGTACTCGGGTTTGAGTGCCGGATTGCCGCGACGTACATTGTAGGCATCGGTCCATGTTAAAAACGGTTCCAAAAACCAAGGACGGGCGCGACGAATGCGACGGGTATAACTGGCCATAATTTGCCGTCCTCCGCCAAACCGGTACGATAAATGCACCGAAGGATACACATCCAAACGATCAATCTTAAAGGTTTGAGAATCTTTAACGCTAATTGTGCGATAGGTGTATTCCGCCCTTAAACCAAGCTGATACCCTAACGCGGCCAGGCGCGAAGAAAAAGTAACGTACAAAGAATGAATATCCCGGCGGCTTGTAGCCTGATGACTAAATAAAGGTTGAAATACATATCGCTTGGTCTGCAAATCATAATTGTACAACTCCGAATTATCGTCGGAATTCGAAAAACGGCTCTGATAACCGGCTTCCCATTTTGTTTGCGCGTTAACGGGACAGGTGTAATCCATTTTTAAACGCAGGCTTTGGCCTGGGCCATCTTGCAGCGTGCGTTTTCGATCGCTCAGGCTGCCGTCTTTTTGCCATAATTCATTGGTGGAAATTTCATCTCCCGTGCGCCGGTTAAAAATAATTTGTGCCGAAAAACGATGATCTTTTTGTGGCCAGCGGTGCTGATAGCCCGCATTCACAGCATAATAGTCTCCGGAACGTTTCCAAAGATCGTTACTCCGATATTCGAATTCTCCTTTAAGGGGACTGTTTTCCCGATACGCTAAATCGTAATGACGTTCCATGCTGCGATTGCCTACTCTTCCGCCGATACTTAGGACATCCCAATGGCCCAAATTGATATCAAGTCCGGCCCGAATGCCATACGGAATCATTGTCCAACGCGAATCACCGTTGGAATTGGTGTAAAATATTTGGCCGTTGTTTATGGTACGACGTTTTAATGTCTGATTTCCGGGAAAATTGCGACGGTTGTAATTGGTCGAAAGATTGAATATCAAATTCTTGTGACGGTAGCTTAATAAGGCATCGCCGCCATAGCGCCCGTAAGTTCCGGCATTTCCGTTGATCATGCCACTAATACCGCGTAATTTGTTTTTTTTCAAAACGATATTAATAATACCGGCCACACCGTCGGGGTCGTATTTGGCCGATGGGTTGGTTATGATTTCAATATCCTCGATGCTACTGGCGGGAATAAGTTGCAACGCTTCGCTGGATTCCAGAATGGTCGGCTTTCCGTCTATCAACACCTGAAAACTTCCGCTACCGCGCAATTTTACATTACCGTCGATATCCACATCCACAGAAGGTACGTTCTCCAACACATCCACAGCCGTCCCAGAAAGGGCGGTAGTTTGCCCACTCACTTTAATTACCTTCTTATCGATTTGATAGGTAATGGGCGTACGGTTGGCTTCCACCGTAACCGTTTCGCCGGGCATAATCGCAGGTTGCAAAAATATCTGTTTTAAATTGACATCGCGACGCCGCGGCGTAAGCAAAACCCGATGAATACGTTTTTTGTAATATCCGATAAAATCCACATCCACATAATATCGCCCGGGCGGCACATTCTCCAGTTTGAAAAATCCGTTTTTATCCGTAATGGTCCCTGTCACCTGGCTCGAATCGCGAAGCGCATACAAAATAATATTGGCATATTGAATAGGTACCTTTTGTTCGTCATCAAAAACAAAACCGTAAATACTGCCTTTGACACCGGCCATTCGCTTAACATAAGCCGGTTGCGCCGCCAGCAAAACAACCGTCAGCATCACAAACCATATTCCGTTTGCCGCTTTTCCGATCATGTAAAATATCCTCCTGAAACAAACCAAATCCTTTCATACGGAAATCGCCCCGAAAAGTTTACTCCTTTTGCTCGTATTTTTCTGACATTTCTCAGGGTAATTAAAACCATAAAAGAAGGGCAAATTTAATGCCATCTGCCAAATGAATTAAGACAGGATAACAAATAACCAGCCACCTGTTGTGACGGCGGAAACCATTAAAACCATGCTTTGCAGAATAGCTGCTCAAAATCCGCTGTTTTGCAACAAGGCGCAAAAAGGCAATTTTGTCGAAAAACTTAGACGATATTGACGAATTTACGGTCAACGGCAGCAAACGTACCGAGCCTTAGTAATGCGCAAAATGCGGTTCTTTTTGTTTACAAGCCACACAAATCGTAGTGGTTGGTACGGCTTTTAAGCGCGCCTCGCTTATTTCCCGACCGCACACCCGGCAAATACCGTAGGTTCCGTTTTCGATACGTTCAAGCGCCGCATCGATTTGCTGCAGGTACTTCTCGAAACGTGCCAAAAACATGAAAGCCTGTTCACGGTTCATGGTGTCGGTACCGAATTCGCTAAATTTGTAGGCATTTTTGGCAAAATCTTCTTCTTCGTCATTCAAGGTTTGAACCAATTCCTTGTAGCGGTCGCGTTCCGCTAATGTTTCCTGGCGCTTTTGCCGTAAAAGTTTTTTAAATTCCTGCAATTTTTCAGGATTCATGACCTCCCCTCCCGAAGCAAATTGCCAGAATTTAAACCGCTTTTTTAAAATTCAATAATTAGATGCAGCAAGGCAAAAAAAGTTTAAAAATTTTATTAAAAATTACGGTCTTCTTCAAAATAAAAATCAACAATACATTAATCCCATAAAAATATAAAAAGCCAATGCCAGCCCGTTGGCTGCTACGAAAAAAATCTTTCCCTGTTTTTTAGTGCAAAACTAAAAAATCCCCTTTTTATTTGCGTTTTAAAAACGTTTTGCGATTTTGCCCTGTTAAAATTTCAAAACCACTTTTCCGAATCCTTTACCTTCTTGCAAAAATTGGTGTGCTTCGTCCACCTGTTCAAAAGGGAAAACTTTGGCAATAATCGGTTTAAACTTACCGCGTTCGATAAGGGCAAGCAGGTCTATCAAATCTCGGCGGGTGCCCATGGTAGAACCGATAATTTGCTGCTGCTTAATAAATAAGGCGCGTAAATCGATACGCACATTGGGCCCGGTTGTCGCACCGCAGGTAACAATTTTGCCGCCACGCCGCAGCGCGCGTAATGTTTCGCTCCAGGTGCTTTCGCCGGTATGTTCGATAACAATATCCACGCCTTGTCCGGAGGTAATTTCCCTTACGGTTTGTCCGATAGGCTGTTTATCGTAACGGATTACATAATCGGCGCCTAACTGTCGGGCCAATTTTTCTTTATCTTCATTGCCTGCCGTAGTAATGATGCTGGCCCCGAACGCTTTGGCGATTTGAATGGCCGAACTGCCCACTCCGGACGATGCGCCATAAATAAGAACCCAATGTTCCGGCCTAACGTGCGCCTTGGTCGAAAGCATGTGGTAAGCGGTCATTCCGGCCAAGGGGAATGCCGTTGTTTCTTCCCAGCTTAGGTTTTCGGGCTTTTTGAGAACAAAATCGGCCGGAACGGCAATGTATTCGGCCTGCACACCTTCTTCGGTTTCGCCAGGTATGGCAAATGCCTGACACAAATTTTCCTGACCGGAGAGGCAGTAGAAACAATGGCCGCAAGTACGGATGGGCACAGTAAACACCTCATCGCCTTTTTCAAAATGATAGCGATCGTGCGCCACTTCGCCTACATCTACCACTACGCCTGCTGCTTCGCTGCCCATAATTTGAGGCAATTTAACGCCGGGTATTCCTTTGCGCACCCACAAATCCAAATGATTCAATGCTGCGGCTTCCACACTAATCAACACTTCGTTCGGTTCAATTTCCGGCATACGTACTTCGTCGATTTTTAATACCTCATAGCCCCCGTGTTCATGGATGCGAATGGCTTTCATAATCAATTCCTCCGTTTATTTTTTCGTACTTATTTAAATTTATCTTTTCCACATTCATATCATGGGAAAAACACCGCAGACTAAAAAGTTGTTCCGCACTTTGTTAACCGGCTTGTCAGGCATAACCTAAGGGGTTTCTTTATCCCGTTGCAGATAAAAACGAACGATCAACACGAGTCCGATAATAATAAGCAGTACTGGCCAATATTTAATATAATTAATCTTCCTTAAAAAAAACAACAAACCGAATGCGGATAAAATAGCACCAGGGTACAAATACAATTGCCGATTTGTTTGGCGGACGTACATTAAAAGGAAACCCAGCCCGGGCGCAACTAACAGCACCGGCCAAAGCAAAGCTATATGCTGCCAACCGCTTATCTGGCAATAAAAAAACAACAAACCGTAAACAATCAATACCGTAGCCGGTAAAATAAATAGCAAATTCTCTTTGTTCAGCCAAAAAGCCAACAAAAAGGCAATGCCTGTTAAAATAACATACAACGACCAATTAAATAAAACGATGTTCAAATCTTCCAATAAAAAAACAATGCCCAAAACAACAAACGTAACACCCAACCATTTTGTCCACGAACGCATAATTTCTCCGTTTTTAATGCACAGTCTTAAAATTTAAAATTCAATTTTAATCTAATAATTATTATATTAAAGGCAATTAAAAAATATGTGAATTTTGTAATAAAAAGGTCACAGGAAACACAAAGGAGTGATAGAATGGAAGGACGCATTTATAATTTCAATCCGGGGCCGGCCGCCTTACCGCTACCCGTTTTGCAAGAAGCGCAAAAAGATTTGCTGAACTACAAAGGCGAAGGCATTTCGGTTCTCGAAATGAGCCATCGTTCCAAAACCTTTGACGGCATTATTAAAGATGCCGAGCGTTTGATGAAAGAAATCATGGGGATTCCGGATAACTACAAAGTGTTATTTATGCAAGGTGGAGCCACATTACAATTTGCCGCCGTACCTTTAAATCTTTTGGGGAAAGGTCAGTTCGCGGAATACGTTAATACCGGTAGCTGGTCGACCAAGGCAATTAAAGAAGCCGAAAAATTAGGCAAACAGGTTAAGGTGGTTGCTTCGTCAGAGGATGATAGTTTTACCTACATTCCAAAAGATATTAAGGTTTCTCCGCAAGCGACTTATTTGCACATTACCACCAACAATACCATTCGCGGTACGGAATTTCACCATTTCCCCGAAACCAACGGCGTGGATTTAATCGCAGATATGTCTTCGGATATCAACTGCCGTAAAATCGATGTAAGCAAATTCGCCCTGATTTACGCCGGTGCGCAAAAAAATATGGGTCCCTCGGGCGTTACCATTGTAATCATTCGCGAAGATTTATTAGAACGTAGTTCAGATAATTTACCGACCATGCTTAGTTACAAACTTATCGGCGGTAAAGATTCGCTTTACAACACGCCACCCACTTTTGCCATTTACATCGTAAAATTGGTTTTGGAATGGATGAAGGCTCAGGGCGGTTTGGAAAAAATCGAAGCCGTTAATCGCCAAAAAGCGCAGTTACTTTACGATATTTTGGACCAAAGTTCCTTCTATCGCGGTACAGCCCGTAAAGATAGCCGCAGTTTAATGAATGTGACCTTTCGTTTGCCCAATGAAGATTTGGAAAAGAAATTTGTGGCCGAGGCGCTGGAAAACGGCATGTTGGGTTTAAAAGGGCATCGTTCAGTTGGTGGCATTCGCGCTTCCATTTACAATGCGGTTCCGCTGGAAGCGGTGGAACGTCTCGCCGATTTTATGAAAAAATTCGAAAAAACAAACGGATAATTACCTAATTAGAAATTCCGAGTCGGATGGCATTTGCATCCGATTCTATCATTTGTGCCCCTTCTCTTAATAAGGAGGGGCAATTTTTTTTGGGCACAACCACAAAGCCGTTCACCGGAACCCCGCCCAAGGGGACAGTCACAACAATTCAACCCGAAAATAACGCAAAGCAGCCCGCAAACAATTAAATTTGAATCCGTGATATTTTTTCCTTAGAATCCGCCTAAAACGAATCAAGGAGTTGCGTTACATGTTTCGCTTATTAATGGTTGGCGGCGGCGGATTTTTCGGTGCTATTTCAAGATACGCGCTTAGCGGTTTGACCTATAAAATCGTTAAGAATCCATGGTTCCCGTACGGAACATTGGTTGTTAATATTTTAGGATGTATTTTTATCGGATTTTTGGCCGGTCTGGCGGAAAGCAGACAAATATTCAGTCCGGATACACGTGCCTTTTGGCTCATCGGATTTATTGGCAGCTTTACCACCTTTTCCACCTTCAGCTATGAAACCTTAGGACTGGTTCACGACGGGCAACTGAACAGTGCTTTGCTCAATTTAGGCCTACAGTTAATTTTGGGCCTTATCGGGGTTTGGTTAGGGGAAATAGCGGCCAAAATGATCTGAAAAATTTAAAAGTTGCAATAATCAACATTTACCATTTATGGCTATCATCAATACTATTGCCCATAAGGCGTAAATCGATATTTTTAGGGGGAAATTATGATATTACCGGAAAAAGGACATCTGCTCCGTATTTTCATCGGCGAAGATGACCGTTACGAAGGCAAGCCACTTTACGAATGGATTGTACAAAAAGCACGCGAACAATGCCTTGCCGGAGCCACCGTCCTGCGCGGTTTGGAAGGATTCGGACGGCACAGCCGAATGCACACCAGTAAATTACTGCGTCTCTCTCAGGATTTGCCTATCATAATTGAAATTGTGGACACTTTGGAAAAAATAGAAGCGTTTATTCCGTTAATCGATGAAGCCATTAGCGAGGGTTTGGCTACAGTAGAAAAAGTAGACATTCGTTTTTATCGTAGCGGCAATTAAACCGATTAAATTCATTCGCACTAACCGGCCACGGCTTTTGACAAAAAGAAATTTTCTACATTCGTTCCCGATACTCGTAATATTCGGGAATGGCCGAAAAAGTAAATAAATAGCGCTCCAATAACTCGCCAAAAAGAATAAAAAGTATTTCCACTCCCGTAACCCGTCCGTTTGTCAGCCATTGATACATATCGAACACCAAAGGAATAAATAGGCCAATGATCAGTCGACTGCCAAATAAAAGACTGTGCTGAACAAGTAAATAGCGCACGCTTTGTTTGGTTTCGGCGCGTTGCCTGTTAAGCAATTTTAAACGCCAAAACAAAATGAGTAGCTCAAAAATCAAAAATACGGAAATCCAACCCTGTAAATCGGTAACATGAAACACGATAACCCAGGTCACAATCATGGCTTTGCCCATTCCCATTAAAATATTAAACGTTGTGGTTACATTTTGCCAAGCCGGGTAACCGTGCAATAATAAAATGTTTTGAAAGGCATAAATAATGTACATAAAGCCAAACGCAAGAACCAGTTCCATAATGCGTAGATGGTAACCACGCAAGTGCAAAAAATAAAGGATGTACAAAACAACCGTAGCCAAGAACAAATAAAAGGCATTTTTTTTGAGTCCCGCATACCAAAGCGGTAAACCGGATTGTTTTTTAATAAGCAGATAAAAAAGGTACAATGGCAGTAAAATCAACGTAATAATGCCGGATAAAATCAAAAACATAGCGTAATATTTTTGCAGTAAAACGGTGCTTTCCTGAAGATTTAATTTGTTGTAAACAATCAAAAACATGGCCAAATACACACCGGCGGCCGTTTCTACGGCAACACTGTATAAAAACAACCATTGCTTTAAAAAAATCTCTTTGGGATCCATGCAAAATCCTAAAAACCGTTATTCGCCTAATTACCTTCGGTTTAATTTAATCGCATTTTAGTAAACATAGAAATATATTACCATACGTGTTTAAAATGTGCAACATTTTTTGCTTTCGGTTTTTTGTAAAATTACAATCTTAAAATAAAAACGGGGGGGTTCAACTTAACGTGTATTTTGCAAGGTTAATGAGAAATCGCACGCTCCGGAATGCGAATTAACTGAATAAGCAACAAAGAAACCAAACTCAATGCGGCTCCGCCCAAAAAGGGAATTTTATAATCAATCATCCACAACAAACCGCCAATCGCCGGAATAACGACAGCCGCAATATGATTGACCGTAAATCCAAAGGCCATAGAAGGTGCGATATCCTGCGGATCGCCGATCTTTTGAAAATACGTTCGGATGGCCATGGAAAAATTGAAAAAAATGTGATCCAAAATATACAGCGCGGCAACCAGTGGTTTTTGCTGTACAAATGCGTAGGCGGTAAACACAAAAATCAAACTAAAATATTCGGTAGAGAGTACTTTTCGCTCGCCAAAACGGATAATGGCTTTTCCGATTAGCGGGCTTAAAAAATAGTTGATCACATTGTTCACGATAAACAAAGCCGTTACTTCCTGAACAGAAAAACGGAAACGTTTTACCAACAAAAATACGGCGAATGCCACGAAAATTTGTCTGCGAGCACCGGCTAAAAACGTAAGAGCATAATACAGCCAATATTTTTTCCGGACCACCATGTGCTTTTTTTGTACGGGAATATTTTTATCGGTAGGATGCTGAAAAAAGGCCCACAAAGCAATAAAAACAATAACCGAACCTGCCAGCAAATACATTTGCCGGTAACTTAAAAACCAGCTTAATACCAACACAGCCACACCCGCCAAAATATTACTCAAACTTCCGATACTACGAATTTTGCCAAATACCCAAGGCGAAGTTTGCCGGTCAAAATATTGTAAAGTTAACGATTGATTGGTCGTCTCGTAATAATGAAAACCGAAACTCATTATAAGTGTCGTGAACATAATTCCCGTAAACGAGGGCAAAAAACCGGTAAGCGCCACCCCTAATCCCAAAATCATAATCGATAAAGCCGAGAGTTTATGTTCGGGGATAATGCGTAGCAAATAAATAGCCAGCAAAGCTAAAAAGCCCGGAATTTCGCGTACGCCCTGAATAATGCCGATATGGCTTCCTTGCAAATGGCCCACTTCCACTGCAAAGTTATTAAACAATGTACGCCAGGTTTGCAGCCCGGCCATGGAAGCTATGGTAAGAACCATTAAATATCGGTACATGGGATTTTGTTTTACGTACTCCACCTTTTACATCCTTTTGTTAATTGCGATCAAAAATAGAACTTTTGGAATAATAATGCCAGATTTATTTTTTATTTGCACACCACTTATTTTTTGCGAAATTTGAGTGGTGATAAATCATCCACAAGCTGTTTATCAGGAGAAAACTTTGCCTCACAAAAAATTTCGTTTTAAACGTTGGCAGCAGGATTCCTTTTTTAGTCGCAATGGCACCATCCTAAGATACGACAAACTCGAACACTTTCTTTTGGGGTTTATCGGTGTATTGGCCACATTACTAATATTGAAAGTTGCAACCGGACAAGCATTTGTGTTGGTTTGGTTAGCTTGGAATGTACTTGGTATTTTCTGGGAATTCATTCAATTTGTCACTCGCAATTATCGAGCAGAGCCTAAAGACGTGGTAGCCAATAATTTGGGATTTTTGCTTGCGGGTTTGCTTTATTTTGTTTTCTTTTAAAGCGCTATTTTTGGGCGTCCTGGTAACCGAACTCTTTTCGGCCAAGCTTGGCCTGCCCTCTTGCCGCTTGTCGGCTTATTAAAATCATTCAACAAGCGCCCGAATCGGACGAACATAATTGTGTACGAAAAAAAACAAAGGAAATTCAATTTGACCCGACCAAAATACCTCGGGCAAAAAATAGCACGCTGGCGCAAAAGCGGCGTTTTCAGAGCCGTTTTATTGGTCACCATCGGTACGATACTTAGCGCCTGGCTCATTTTTACAATCGAACACGGTCGCAATCAAGAATTCTCGTCATTTTGGGATGGCGTTTGGTGGGTTCTGGTTACCATCTCAACGGTTGGCTATGGCGATATTGTACCGCATACATCGGGCGGAAGATTGGTAGCCATCGTAATGATGTTGTTTGGCATTGCCCTGCTTTCGGTTATTACGGCTACCGTGGCTTCGGTTTTTGTAACACAAAAAATTAAAGAGGGAAAAGGTTTGAAAGATATCAAATTCAAAGATCATCTGTTATTTTTGGGTTGGAATGCCCAGGCAGAAGAAATTTTAAACATATTAAGCCGACACCCAAAAAATTATTCGGGTATTGTGCTCATCAATCAATTGCCCGAAGATATGATTGTGGAACTACTTACGCGTTTTTCCGACTTAAACGTTAAGTTTGTTCGCGGCGATTTTACCAAAGAAATCGTCTTAAACCGGGCCGGGGTACGCAAAGCGCGAATGGCTTTGATCGTTCCGGACGAAAGCATTCCTATGGCCCCCAAAAGCGACGAACGCACTATTTTGGCCACGCTTTCTCTTAAAACATTAAATCCCAAAATCCGCGTAGTGGCACATGTAACGGATCGGGACAATGTGCCTCATTTAACCAAAGCCAAAGCGGACGAAATTATCATCAGCGATGCATTTACCAGCCATTTGTTGGCCAATTATGTAGTCGCTCCGGGAATTCCGCATCTTTTGGAACAATTAATAAGCGAAAACGGACAAACCCGCCTTGCCCAATATCCCGTTCCCGCCAAGCTAATCGGGCAAACCTACGGTCAGTTACAAACGTTAATCCAAAGTCAAAATCCGCAAAATATCCTTTTGGGTTTAAGCGAAAAGCGCGAGCTGTTCGACCTGAACAATTTGCTAAGTTCCGATTATTCCTATTTGGACGAATTCATTATGCGCAAATTTCAGGAGGCAGGCAGACAGGTTAATGAAAAACGGATTCAAGTACACTTGGCACCGTCGGCCGATACGCCGCTTACCAAACATCACTTTTACCTCATTCTGGAGAAAACCGACCATGAAAAAAAATGAAAATTACGCTTTTTTGGTCAATAAGCTGGATTTTTTTAAGAAAGTCCCGCTTTTTTACGAATTAAAAGAGGAGCAAATCAAACGCATTTTACAGGTAATGGAGGTGGAACGTTTCGCTGAAAATGAATACGTAATGCGCGAAGGAACGGTAGGCGACAAGATGTTCATTTTGCTTGAAGGCAGGGTAGAAATTTCCAAATCGCTCATTTTGCCGGAATGGTTGCCTGTTTACGACAAACAGGAAAAATCGCTACTGCATTTTTCGGACGGCGATCACCCTTTTTTCGGTGAAATGGTTATGTTGGGCGATACTTCGAAACGTTCGGCCAGCATTATTACCCAATCGCCCTGCATCTTGGCCAGCATAACCCGCAAAGCGTTTGAAAAGGTTGCCGAAAAAGATAAAGATTTGGGCATGCGTGTTTACCGAAATATGGCCGGCGAAATTGCCACCCGCCTGCGTCGTGCGAATAAGGATATTCTAAAATTGACAACGGCGTTGTCGATTGCCTTGGAGGGCTGAAAAGACGTGATGATCATCGGACGATATCGTTTTAAAAACGAGGTACATTATTACAATTACATCATGCAAAAATTTTTTCGGAAAACGCCTCCGATTCCGACTCATATTTATTTGCAGTTTGATGATGTTTCACCCGAACGCGCCACGGAACTAAAAAAACAAATTGCCGCCCATTGCCATTTTCCTGCCGTGTTAAATGTTTTGGCCAATGACGATAATCCCGACGTGCGCAATGCCGTTTACCAAACGTCATACTGGCAACTGGTCGGACGTTATCTGGATATTTTGGGATTTGGTAAGCGGGAACGCAAAGCCTTTGCCCGCAACGAAGACAAGCACAATATTTTCATCCTGCTTATGTTCGAAGACGATCAGGAAGTTTTTAAGGAAATTTTAAATAATCCCGCCATTTCTCTTACCATGCTGGTACGGTTTATTCAACTGCTGGAAAAACGCGGGCACGGCCGCAGAGATGAAATTTTTTTACACATGGCCCGTCAGGCACTGACACGTAAAAAAGATCAAATTATCAAACTTTCCATCCTGCAACGCCTTTTGCGTAATCCCAAATCTCAACGCAACATCGAATCCGTTCTGCCGTTTTTGATGGCTGAAGAATCATTATTAAAAAAAGCCGTGTTTAACGTGTTGCGCCGTATCGATCAGGAAGCATTAAAACGCATTGTGGTTACCGTCTTGAATCAGCGCAACTTTAAATCGCCGTTACAGCAATTCAAAGCTTTGTCTTTCCTTTTGGAAATCGTACAGAAACGTCGCGAAAGTAACAACTTGCGTTTTTCGCAGGATCCTCAGGTGTTCACCCCGCACAATGAATATTTGTGGAAATTACTCACACGCAAACGCTACAATCTTGTTAAAAACTGCGCCGATAATCCGGCCGATTTTGATAATATTTTGATTTTAACTTACTGCCATGTAGATCGCGATTCCCAATTGCGCAAGCTGGCGGCTAAAATTCTGACCGTGGAAGATATTCTGGAACTGGCAAACGATCTGACCACTCCGCGCAAAGTATTCAAAAAAATTCTGAATATTCTGGAAAACCATTACGACGAATCCGTGGTAAACAAAGTCATGGAATCGTACTGGCACGAAAGTCAGCGCCTAAAAGATGCTTTAAAAGAAATGGAACGGACGGTTCAGGCCTATTTTGATATTATTTTTCAATCGCTTGGCTACAATAAAATCAACGATTACCGAACGGTATTGGATACGTTAAGCTTTGCTTTAAAACAACTTAAAAAATTCGAACCGGAGTTATTGCAACGCATGGGCAGCGAATTGAATCAATTGGATGAAATTACCATGTCTATCGAGGCCATTTTCCGCGAATGGATGGATCAGGTGTATTACGTAACCGATGAAAAAACCCTTAGGGAACTGGAATACGTCAAAACGATTCTGGAAGAAGCCCTGAGCGTAAAGGATTTGACCCGTTTTGCCCTGCGCCCAGGCACGCCGGAAGATCTGGAATCGAATATTCGCATACGCGCTCATTTAATTTGGCGTAGCGCCCTAAGCCGCTATTTGGGACGAATTAAAGATTTATCGGAAATGCTGCAAAGAAAAATCCTGAAGCTGGCCCGTTACGTTTACCGCAATCACGGATTTGTTAAAGATTTTAAGGAAGCCATGCTGGAGATGGAACGGGAATACAAAGCAGAAGTCGGTTGCCAATTAGGTATTCCTTGCCGTCGGTGTACGCGACGCGGTTGTGCTTCCGAACGCTTTTTGCGCGAAACGCTTTTTTTGGCCGAAGAATTGCTCGATAATTTTTCGGACGTATTTTTAAACAAGCCCTCGCTTACCTCTTCGCCCAATTCAACCGAAACCGTTGGCCACAATTAATATTGCACATTATTGACGGATTTATTACAATTATTACAAAAAATGCCCGCCAAAACCGGGCCGATGTGCGGGAATGGTGGGCTTACGCATCATTGTTAAATCAAAGGAAAAAACGCATCATGATTCAACTACGCTGCACGCAAAAAATTTTAAAAAACTGGCAAATTAATTCCGATCAACTGGCAGACGTTAAAGGTAATTTGTCGCCGTTGGGCAATTGGTATGCCCACATTTTTACGCTGGATCGCCGCAAAGCCGTTATATTTGTCAACGAAAAAACGCTTACTTCCTTTATTGTGTACGGTGTTAAAAAGGGTGATCCGGCTAAACTAACGCGCGCTTTTTTAATCGGAGTTGCGCAGGTATTGCTGCTTTTGGGTATTACCAAAGACAAAGTGGCTCAAATTTTGACCCATTATCAGGAAATTGAATTTACCAAAACCGCAAGCCGCAGTGTTTTGGGGGTGGTAAACGATTTGATTAAACATTATCAAAAAAACGTAAAACTGAGAGGCGGGTTAAAGTATTCGGATATTGACGAAATCATTTATCTTACCAACACGTTGCCCCAACGCACGATCAATCGGCAAAAAACCATTGACTATTTACATGCTTTAATCGAAGAACATTTTTAGACCGGCCTAATTTTATGCGTCGCCTTTTAACGGGTAAGCCACGCGTGTATTTTTATTTATCCCCGAATCATACGTTCCAGTTCCTGCAGCAAATCTTCCAGTTGTAAATTGGCCTTTTCCCAACGTTGTTCAGCCAAAGCAATTTCTTGTTCCAAAGAAACATATCGCTGTTTTAGTTCTTTGGCGCGCTCCTGATTTTTATAGGTAGAGGGAGCCGCCAAGGTGCTTTCCAGTTCGCTTTTTTCCGCTTCCATTTTTTCGATGCGATCTTCCAGAGTTGCAATTTCTTCTTGCAAAGCACGGCGTTGTTTGCTAATGGCCTGACGTGCTTGCGCTTCCAAACGCTTTTGCTCTTTGCTTTTTTTGGACGTATTCGAAAAAAAACGTGTCGCTTTTTTATTCGCTACCGTTTTTTCTGTTTGTTCTTTGCTCCGTTGCATTTCCTTAAAACGCAAATAATCGCTGTAATTTCCTTCATACATGTGTAAATGTCCGTCGCGTAGTTCCAACACGCGCTTTACCAACTTATCCAAAAAATAACGGTCGTGCGAAATAAGCAGCAATGTTCCGTCATAATCTTTCAAGGCGTATTCTAATGCTTCCTTCGATTGTAAATCAAGATGATTGGTGGGTTCGTCCATGATTAAAAAGTTAGCCGGCGAAAGCAATATTTTGGCCAGCGAAACGCGCGCTTTTTCTCCTCCGGAAAGAACACTTATTTTCTTTTCCACCGTATCTCCGCTAAATCCGAATACTCCTAAGATGTCGCGCACCCTATTTTGAAATTCTGCGGCCGCCTGGGTTTGTACTTCATCGAATACGGTGTGCCGCAAATTTAAGGCATCTACCTGATGCTGGGCGTAAAATGCCGGCCGGATTCGCTCGCCCAGTTTTATGAGCCCCCGAATAGGTTGCAGTTCGCCCGTAATCAAACGGGTAAAAGTGGTTTTGCCCACCCCGTTTGGCCCGACCAGAGCCACCTTCTCCCCGCGGAACATATCTACATTAATATCTTTTAACAACCATTCGCGCTGATCGGGATATCGGAAGTACAGCCCGCGAATTTTTAACACTTCCTTAAAACCGGGCACGCTGGCTTTTATTTTAAACCGGATAGTTCTGGCCTCGTCCGGCGGTTCAATGCGTTGCATTTTTTCCAAACGTTTAATACGGCTTTGTACCTGTGCCGCCTTGGTTGCTTTGTAACGAAAACGGTCAATAAATCGCTGAATACGTTCCATTTCTTCCTGCTGCTCTTCCCATTTTTTGAGCAACCGCTGTTGTTCTTTTTGGCGTTCCCGTTCGTAAAAATGATAATTACCAGCGTAAACGGTCAAACGTCCGCGATTTAACTCGGCAATTTGCTGTGCCAAACGATCCAGAAAAAAACGATCGTGCGAAACAATAATCATACTACCGCTAAATGTACGTAAAAAATTTTCAATCCATTCCAGCGAAGGGATGTCCAAATGATTGGTGGGTTCGTCCAATAGCAACAGATCGGGCTTGATGAGCAGAATACGGGCCAAGTAGGCGCGCATGCGCCAACCGCCGCTAAAAGTATTTAACGGCCTGAGAAAATCGCGTTCTTTAAATCCTAAACCGGTTAAAATTTTTTTGGCTTGTGCTTCCAATTCGTAGCCTCCCAAAACGGTAAACCGGTCTTGCAAAGCACCGAGTTTTTCCAGCAAGGCGCTATCTTGCTCGTGCCCGTTGCTCAATTTATGCTGAATTTCCTGCATTTCCATTTCTATTTTTCGGATTTCGGCTTTGCTTTCCAAAACTGCGCCCAGTAACGTGCCGCGATCAAAGGGAAGCGCTTCCTGCGGTAAATAACCGATGCCGAAGTTTTTTGGTTTCTGAATAATGCCTTCCGCAGGTTTCAGTTCTCCGGCTAAAATTCGCAATAAGGTGGTTTTACCCGTTCCGTTTGGGCCAACCAAACCCAAACGTTGCCCGGGATTAAGCGATAAGTTAATACGATTCAAAAGAACCCGTTCGCCAATGGCATAGGATAAATTCCGAATTTGAAGCATGTTCTGTTTCCGATTCCAATCTTAATTAACCTTACAAATTGGGCATATTAAAAGCAAGGGGGCTACTCGTAACGCAAAGCATCGATAGGATTAAGCTCGGCGGCTTTACGCGCCGGTACGTATCCAAATATAATTCCCACCCCGCTGCTAACGCCAACGGCCAAAATAACCGACCACCAACTTACGGAGGTTTGCCAATTACTAAACAAAGTAACTCCGAAACTAAGAAGATAACCGAGCAAAATTCCCGCAATGCCACCAATCAAACTCAGCAACACGGCTTCCAGTAAAAACTGGCCCATAATATCTTTGCGCGTTGCGCCCAAAGAGCGCCGAATTCCGATTTCGCGCGTCCGTTCCAAAACAGAGGCCAGCATAATATTCATAATGCCGATTCCGCCGACCAACAGTGAAATTCCGGCAATGGTGCCCATGACCAAATTAAAAATTCGTTGTGTTTGCTCGCTCTGACGCAGCAATTGCTCGGGAACAATCATAGCAAAATCTTTTTGGGCGTCATGGCGACGCAACAAAATTTCTTCGATCAGCTTGGCCGTTTGTAAAATTTGTTTTTCATCTTTTACATGCACCACCAACTGTCCCAGCTCGCTTTCCTGAGTAGGGCGATCAAAACGGATAAACACCGTATTTAAGGGGGCAAAAATGTGATTATTAAAATTCACTTCCGTGGCCCCGGCCGTGCTTACGGGATGATGCTCCAAAACACCAATAACCGTAAACCAGACTCGGCCAATACGAATTTGCTTACCCAAAGGATTTGCAGCCAAAAACAGATCACGGGCTACCTCTTCCCCTAAAATGCAAACCCGCTGATAATTTCTGTTTTCATTGTCAGAGAATAACGTTCCGCCCGCCAGGCGCAAATGCATCATGCGAAAAAAGGAAGAAGTGGTACCGCTGAGTTGAATTTCTTTGGAACGCGTGCGATACATGACTTCGCTCTTGGTTTCGATTAATGGCGCAACCGCATCTACCGAGGGCAAAATGTTTAAAATAGCATTCACATCGTCAAAATGTAACGTGCCCACCGGAGTTCCCTCTCCCGCCACCGTATTTTGTGCATTACTACGCACGATAATGTTGTTTAACCCCAACGTTTTAATTTGCGCAAGGGTTTTTCGTCGCGCTCCTTCGCCAATGGCCAACATGGCAATAACTGCAGCCACACCAAAAATAATGCCCAACATGGTTAAAAAAGAACGCAGCTTATGTTCGGAAATACCTTGCATACCCATGCGTAGCAGCTCTTCGTCCACATGTAACACCTGACGAAAAAAGCGAGTACTCAAAAGGCGGTCGCCCCATGCCGACCAATTTATTTTATTTCTAAGCCTTAGGTTCATTATTTTTTACCTGGTTAAATGATTTTGTCTTTTTAATGCTTTTTTTTAGCCAATAATAATGATACGCTGGGTATTACGTTTTTTAGGTTTTGGCTTTTCTTTTTGCGGCTGCGTAGCGGGTTGGGTTCCAGAGGGGCGCAATTGAATGCGATCGCCCTCTTCCAATCCTTTTGTAACCACCACAAAATCGCCGTTCGATTCTCCGGTTTGAATAACCACCGGCTTTCCACGCTCATTGTACACAATCGATTTACCGCTTTTCAACTGCACAGCGTCAAGCGGGACGGTAAGCACATTCTCCAATTTGCGGGCAATAATTTTGCAGTGCGCGGTCATGCCCGGCTTTAACTGAGGATCTTCTTGGTTGATTAGAACCTCCACGTCAAACACATTTTTATCCGATTCGCGGTCTTTGTGGGCCAAGGTAGCCACTTCCGAAACCTTACCCGTAAAAACCGAATCTTTAATCGCATCCAGACGAACTTCGGCATCTTCGCCCTTTTTGACGCGCGAAATTTCAATTTCATCGATCGTGCCCACCACCTTCATACGGTTTTGGCTGGGAATTTCGATCAAAGCCTGACCGCGCCAAGGAGTGTAGCCGATTTTCAATTTGCTCATTTGGCCGCCATCCCACACCTTTTTGTAAACCACCAAACCATCGGCCGGAGAAGTTAACGTTAGTTTTTTCAGATTTTCTTCGGCTTGTTGCATTTTTAACCGTGCCTGTTCTACTTCAAGCTCGGCCTGGCGCAGTTTGGCCGCATTGATTTTTTCGAGAGACTTTTTCCGTTCCAACAAACGTCGGTACGACAATTCGGCTTTCTTCAGATTCAATTCTATTTCCAGACGCTTGTTTTCCGCCTCGTACACAGCATTCTTGGCCCGCAAGCGTGCCTGTTCCAAAGAATACCCTTCCATTTTAATATCGCTCTCCAAATCGGCCATCTGATTCTGAATATCCGCTTTGGTACTGGCCAAAGAGGCCAGGGCCGTTTCATACTTATTTTTGGCCTCCTGTAATTTCTGCACCTGTTCCGAGGTATCGAATTGAATGAGAAAGTCGCCCTTTTTAACCACCGTTCCTTCCGGTACCATGCGCACAATACGAATATTGCCCCATAAATTGGAAGGTGCTTTTACAATGAACGATTGTACGGCCTGCAATTCACCGTCCATTGGTACATCAATAATCAACTCGCCGCGCTTAACCGTAAAAAGCAAGGCATCGGGCTGACCGGGCCAAAACCAATAGGCCAAAAGCAACAACAAAAATAAAATAGCAATCGTTTTCCATTTATGCTTTTTTAACCGCAGCCCCCAAATGGTTTGTTTTCCCATCATAATTCCTGAATTATAGTTTTTATTTACCCAATTAACAACCCGTAAACTCATTTTTCCGGAGTTTAACCGTAAAAACAAAATACAAGCTAATCACGTAAAATCATTCCCGCTTTAAGCGCCCCTTTTACAAAAATAAAACCATTGTTCAGGCGCACCGGATTAACCGAAATTTTTTCTCCTTTTTCCGAAATAACCAACCAACGGTTGTTTTGATGTTTAAGACACCATTCGGGAATTTTAAAAACATTGTGCAACGTATCGGTTACAATGGTCGCCTTTACCGACAGCCCCGGTTTTAAACGGTAATTTTGTCCCCCGTCCAAATACGCATCGGCTTCATAAGCTTTTACGGTTCCGTCTTCCTTAACCAAATCCGCAATTTTGGCAATTTCGTGAATGGTAGCCGTAAAGGTCGTATCTGGGTAGGCATTAACCACCAAACGTACTTTTTGCCCGCGTTTCAGTATTTCGCGATCCACTTCGTTAATCATCAGCAAAGCCATCATTTTGCTTAGGTCGGCCACTTGCATAACCATTTGTCCGGGATAAACGGTTTCTCCCTCGCGGATCTGCCGGGCCATGCCTCGGGCATTTCCGTAAACGGCAATGCCGCTTTGTCCGGCAACAAGGGTCATTTCTTTTAACATGCTGGCAATGCGTTTTACTTCACCTTGCGCATGATCAATCTCTACCAATTGTAAATGGTATTTGGAGTTATTAATGATTTTTTGCGCGGCCAATTTTTTTTGCGCCTTTTGCAGTTCCAAAGTCGATTTTTTAAGCTGCAGTTTCAAACTTTGTTGCATAACAGTCGATTCGTAAACGGCATCGGCCAAGCGCGCACTATCCAATTGAAATTGCATGCGCATGGATTGAATATTATCCTGCTGATTACGCAAGCTAAGGGCATTTTCTTCTTCAATTTGAATAAGCTTTTGCCGTGCTAAGGCCAACTGTGCTTTGGCCTCTTGCAATTTTCCCAGCACCGGTGTAGGATCAAATTTAACCAGCGTATCACCGGGTTGCACAAAATGCCCTTCCGGAATCAAATAAATAATGCGATATTCCAAATTCCAATGGGAAGGTGCTTTTACAGTTTGTGCATTAATCGATTCCAAAATTCCGTTTTCGGTTATGACCACCAAAGAATCGCCCGATACGCGATTGGCTGTTTGCCGGTTATCATTGTGAATATTCTTACAAGCCATAAGGCCTAACGTAAAAATCAAAAATGCGAAAACAGAACGAAATGTCGGCATAAACGAAACCATAATCCTAATGATTTTTTATTTGCAGAAATAAAAAATTTTCATATTTTATTATAAACATTCTCAGAAAAACAAACAGGAACGTGCTATGTTTTCGGACAGACTTGCCTTTTTATTTTCTCTCTCATTTTATTGAATTTCCTAAATTTTACCTTTGAAAACAACTTTTGTTCACACCAAACCATACAGGAGGACGTTCTATGAAAAAATTAGAGGGTGAAGTGTTTTATCCGTCTCGGGAAATTATCGAACAGGCCAATGTAAAAGAATACGATTCTCTATACGAGCGTTCCATTAAAGATCGGGAAGGCTTTTGGGCCAAAGAGGCGGAAAAACTGGAATGGTTTAAAAAATGGGATAAAGTTTTGGACGATAGCAACAAGCCGTTTTACAAATGGTTTGTGGGCGGTAAATTTAATATTGTACACAACGCCATAGATCGGCATCTAAAAACCTGGCGTCGCAATAAACTGGCCTTAATTTGGGAAGGCGAGCCCGGCGATATACGCACGTTTTCGTATCATGCGCTAAATCGGGAAGTAAGCACATTTGCCCGCATTTTGCACAGCATGGGCGTACGTAAAGGCGACACCGTTACCATTTACATGCCGCAAATTCCCGAGCTTATGTTTGCCATGTTGGCCTGCGCCAAAATCGGTGCGGTACACAGCGTGGTTTACGGAGGCTTTAGCGTCGAAGCCCTGGCTGAGCGTATTGCCGATGCGCGCAGCCGGGTGGTTGTAACAGCCGATGGCGGTTTTCGTCGCGGTAAAATTACTGATTTGAAGAAAACCGTAGACGAAGCCATTAAACGTTCACCCACAGTAGAAACCTGCGTGGTGGTTAAACGCACCGGACACGAGGTCTATATGGAAAGCGGACGTGATTTTTGGTACCACGATTTGCAGCAATTCCCCATCGCCTGCCCGGACGGTGGCGATTGCAAAACGGAAGTTATGGATGCCGAAGATCCGCTATTCATTTTGTACACCTCCGGAACCACCGGCAAACCCAAAGGTCAGGTTCACACACATGCGGGTTACGCCGTTTACACCGCCACTACCCATCATTACGTTTTTGATATCAAAGAAGAAGACCGTTGGTGGTGCGCGGCCGATCCGGGCTGGATTACCGGCCATTCCTACATCGTTTACGCGCCATTGATCAACGGGGCAACGGTTATGATGTACGAGGGCGCGCCCAATTATCCTTACCCCAATCGCTGGTGGCAAATGATCGAAAAATTCGGCATTAATATCCTGTATACATCACCTACCGCCATTCGCGGACTAATGCGTTTTGGCGACGACTGGCCCAGACGACACAATTTAAACTCGTTGCGCCTGCTGGGTTCGGTAGGAGAGCCGATTAATCCGGAAGCCTGGCGTTGGTATTATGAGGTTATCGGAAACAAACGCTGCCCGATTATGGATACCTGGTGGCAAACCGAAACCGGCGGTTTTATGATTACTCCGCTGCCTATTACGCCGCTAAAACCGGGTTCGGCAACCAAACCGTTTTTCGGTAATGAGGTAGCTGTTGTTGACGATGAAGGAAACGAAGTGGCATCTGGCGAAGAAGGTAAATTAGTCATTAAAAATCCGTGGCCCGGCATGGCTCGCACCATTTACGGCGATCCCGATCGTTACGTGCAAACCTACTGGAAAGATTACGAGAAACAAGGCTGGTACAAAACCGGCGACTCTGCCCGTATCGATAAAGACGGTTACGTGTGGATTATTGGGCGCATCGACGATGTGATTAAGGTAAGCGGTTATCGTTTGGGTACGGCAGAGATCGAAAGCGCACTGGTTAGCCATCCTGCCGTTTCCGAAGCCGCGGCCATCGGTTTGCCCCACGAGTTAAAAGGGCATGCGATTCATGCTTATGTTATTCTTAAACATGGCGTAACCGCTTCCCCGCAACTTGAGCAGGAACTTAAAGATCATGTGGCCAGCGAAGTGGGCCCCATTGCCCGCCCGGAAAGCATTAAATTTGTAGACAGCCTGCCCAAAACGCGCAGCGGTAAAATTATGCGCAGGGTCCTAAAAGCTCAGGCACTCGGTCAGGACGTGGGTGATTTAAGTACGCTGGAAGATTAAATTTTTGCAGCACACGGCAAACTCCCGTGGGTAAAATGCCACGGGAGTTTTTTCTTACCGCAGGTACACTCTGCTTTTTACACCCGAATCTATTTACTCCTTAACAGCTTTCCTAACTCCGCGGCCTTCGTAACCGGCAGCGAACAGGTTTGTCCGCGGCACACATAAGCGGTTGGCTTGCCATCAATGGCTTTGCGGTTTCGTAGCAAAGGGTTGCCCAAGTGGGATGTCGTATTATTTTCCGAAGCGATTATCACAACTTTATCGGGTATATAATGGTTAAATACCTCTTGCAATAGCGGCAAACTCGGCACATCTTTATTCGGAAAAATGACTACCTCCACCGGTTGCCACAAATAAAAATCCAATGTCTGTAAATAAGTAGCAAAGCCGTAAGGATTGCTAAGCGCTTGCGTGCCGTACTTTTTAAGCAAAGCTTCGGCTTTTGGCAAAAGAGAAGGCGTATTAGCCAGGGCCTGCAAACGCAATTGATTTAAAATCATTACCGATGTAGCCGAGGGCAAAGAAGCATCTTGCTCGCTTTTCAAATGACCCGAAACGGCTCTTTGTTTTGGACCGACCAAATAATAGCCTCCGTTTTGCTTATCGTAAAAATCGGCATTCGTTATGTCTGCCAATTCCTGTGCCCATTGTAAATAAGAATCATCGAAAAGAGCCTGATAGGCGTCAATCAACCCTTGAATCCAATAAGCATAATCATCGACAAATGCCGGTATTTTACTCTTACCGCGACTAAACACGTGCCTTAATTTACTGTGATGCCAAAGATGAGCACGCATAAAATTGATATTTTTGCGTATTGCGTCGGCATATAAAGCCTGGCCTGTTACTTGATAGGCATGTGCAAAAGCGCTTAACATCAATCCGTTCCAGGAAACTAAAATTTTGTAATCCAACCGCGGGCGCATACGTGTGGCACGCCGTTTAAACAGTTTTTGTTTGCCCTGCTCAATTATTTGCTCTGTCTCTTGTTCGGATTTGTTACATTCTCGGGCCACTTGAGCCAGAGAACGATTTACAAACAAAATATTGTGACCTTTGAAATTTCCCCTGTCGGTAACGCCAAAATACCGACATACCATGGTACCGTTCTCATTGCCTAAAAGTTGTAAAATTTGCGCTTTGTCCCACAAATAGAACCGTCCTTCTTCACCTTCGCTGTCCGCATCAATACTGCTGTAAAAGCCGCCGTTACGGGGATCGGTTAATTCCCGCAAAACAAAAGATAAGGTTTCTTGCGCAATACGCAGGTAAAAAGGATTTTGTGTTATTTGGAAAACATCAAGATACAAATGTACCAATTGTGCATTATCATAAAGCATCTTTTCAAAATGCGGCACCATCCAATGGGCATCAACCGAATAGCGCGCAAAACCGCCGCCAAGCTGATCGTAAATACCCCCGGAGGCCATGCGTTGCAAAGTTTGCTCCGCCATTTGCAAGTATGATGAATTCTGGGTATGAGCATAGTAACGCAAAAACAATCGGAACACCTCGCAGGCAGGAAATTTAGGCGCACCGCCCAAACCGCCATTTTGCGTATCGTAAAACCGCACAAGCTGTTCGACCGCATTTTGCCAGTTCTTTCGGTCGGGAATGGCCGTGCCCTGCGCTTCGTCCGCGGGAGGGAGCAACATGCGTTTTATTTTTTCCACATTGTTTGCCAACTCGGTTTTATTATGATGATAAAAGTCGGCTATTACCGGCAATATTTTTTTAAGACCTGGTTTGCCGTACCGATTTTCAGGCGGGAAATACGTGCCGCCGTAAAAAGGTTCGCCCTGCGGGGTTAAAAAAACCGTTAACGGCCACCCGCCGGAACCGGTGGTCATTTGCACAAAACGCATGAATTTTTGATCGATATCCGGACGTTCTTCGCGATCAACCTTGATATTCACAAACAAACGGTTCATCAATCGGGCAATTTCTTCATTTTCAAACGATTCCTTTTCCATCACATGGCACCAATGACAGGATGAATAGCCGATGCTCAAAAAAATAGGCTTGTCTTCTTTTAAGGCCAAAGCAAGCGCTTTGTCTCCCCAGGGATACCATTCCACCGGATTATATACGTGCTGTAACAGATAGGGACTGGTTTCATCTATTAAATGATTGATTTTGGAATGCATGATTTCCTCGTTTTGTGTGTGGCAAGCGCTAAAAATAATTAACCCAAACAATAAGCCCCAAACCGTAAATACGCTATCGAACGATCTCGGTTTATTCGGCCGCAATTTAAACTCCTTCGGCGCATTTGTGTTTTTCGATTCAAGTTAGGAAACGAAAGGGAAGAAACTAAAATTCCACGCGCTTTAAACGGTTTAAAGCCCAATACAAAAATAAAGGTAGATGTACTTTAAAGGAAAGTTTATTGTGCAGGGTTAAAAAGCAAGATTATTTAATCAATAATAATTTACCTAATACGTTCTTTTTGTTTACCTGCAAACGATAAAAATACCAACCACTGCCAACCGGTTGTCCGTTCCTGTTACGAGCATCCCATTTAATGCGGTATTGCCCAGAGTTTAATGTCCCGACAAACAATGTTTTTACTTTTTGTCCCAGCATGTTAAAAAGTTCGAGCTTTACCTGCGCAACCTTTACGGATAAGGGAACGGTAAATCGAATCCAAGTTTCACTATTAAACGGATTCGGATAATTAGATAACTTAAATTCGCTAAAAGATTTTTGCAGGGCAATCGGACTCTTTTCTATGGCGCTGGCCCCGGACGAAACGCCCAACGTAAAACGAGAATATTTGTGCAACTGAGAGGTTACGTCCGAAATCAAAATTTCCTTTTTGACCGTATCGACTACCTGACCGACCGTTTGCAAAATTTCCCATTCTCCTGAAACTCCGGCCGTATCGTTCCAGTAACAAAAACGTAGGCTGCTCTCATCGGCGGCCAAATTTTTCCATTCCGGAATACTATCGTATTTGACTACCAGGCTGGCATTGTATTCGACGGCCTGCGAAACCAGCGTGTAAAAACCGCGCGAGGCTACTTTTTTTAAACCGGCTTCAAAGGCAAGGCTGTCCGGGGTTAAACCATGATTGAAAAACGAAGAGGTTACTCCACCGGGATAAGGTGCCTGATATTTAATAAGCAATTGTCCCTGATTAAAACGTACTGTGTCCGGATCTCCGGCAGCCACGGCCTGACTTTCGGCCAAATCGTTTTCCCACCAGGCCAAAGTAGAGGCATCCTGAGCTGTTCCGATCAGATCCAAATCGCCATCGCCATCCAAATCATTGGCGCAAATAAAATAAGCGTAAGTAAAGGCGTTGTCGATTACAAAACGGGTAAAATTTTCATTACCATCGTTCAAATACCAATAAACTGTGTTATCATTATCTACGGTCAGCGCAATATCCATATCACCGTCACCATCCAAGTCGGCAACGGCTAAATGTCTGGGGCGATTCAAATTTTGATCGATGGTAATGCGGACGCCAAAATTACCGGTGCCGTCATTGGCCCACCAATCGAGCGTTTCGGTTTTGTAACCCACAGCCACCAAATCCACAGATTTATCACCATTTAAATCCACGGCCTGAACGTCGTTGCCGCCGTAATAATTTACCAATTGTTGTTGCAAGGAAAAAGTGGTATCCGGCTGCTGTGCCCACCAGGTTAAATCTTCACCATCTTGAGCAACGGCCGAATAATAGTCCAGCCAAGAGACGGGAGCCACATCGAAAAGGCCGTCGTTGTTAAAATCGGCAATTCCGAATGCGGCCGGGGATGAAATTTGCGTAATCAGTTTATTTTGAAAAATTGCGGTATCCGCAACAGCCAAATTTTTAAAAAAACGAACGGAATCGGTTACCACACCCAAGTCGGGACCGCCGTAATCGGCGTCATCGCCAAAACCGTCTAAAATATCTGCATGTCCATCACCGTCAAAATCCAAAATACAAACTTCGTAATTATCCGGAGCAGGACCGCCAATTTCTGTACGGGTCCAACGAATATCTAAAGGCGTGCCACTGTTTTTGTACCAAACCAAAGGGATCGAATCCGAGCGGCTTCCCACCACAACATCGGGAAATCCGTCGCCGGTCAAATCGCCAACGGCTACTCCTCGGGCACTGGTCAATTTGTAATCAATGACGTAATCCGTAAAATTTTGGTTGCCGTCATTACGCAACCAAATCACATTGGCCTTGGTGGAATCTTCCGCCCGATCGGTTTCTGGATTGAGCGTAATAACCAAATCACGTGCCCTTCCGCTATCTCGGTCGATATTGGCCACCGCTACTTTTTTAATGCCAATTAAAGTATCGGCAATAATGTGTTTTTGCCAGGTAATTGGCGAAGTTTGCGCCATGAGCGCAAGCGGCAGGATAAGCAGAAGGATCATTCGTTTTACGTACATGCGATTCCTTAAAAATTTATTGATTAAACAAGTATCACATTTTTAAGATACAAATTTAAATTATCCGCACTGTGATATTCATTACATTCCCGTAAAGATGCGGTTTTCGGCTGCTATTTTCCGGTAAAAAACATGCGCCAAAAATCGGGATGCAGCCAAAAATATGGCGAAACGGTTTGGCCGTATGCTCGAACAAATAAAGCGGCTGTTAATCCTTGCTTTTGCATGCGGTTAAACAAAAAATTCGTTTTACCTTGCGAACGCAACAATCGGCGCAGATATTCACCTGTTTTAAAACCGGGCAAAAGTTGCTTTTGCCACCAAGTGTCGTAATAGGCCAAAGCCCGAACCGACCAATCCCCTTGCTCCACGGCGCGGACAATAATAGTAGCCGCCGACATTCCGCTTAGCACGGCCGCATAAACTCCGCCGCCCGTTGCCGGGTTTACAAAGGATGCCGCATCGCCGATGGCTAAAAATCCGTCGCTTGCCCGTTTACCGACTACAGTTCCCAGAGGTAACGGCGCTCCGCTGTAATGATCTTCGGGTACGGCATTTTTCAATATTCGACGTAACCTACGGTTATCATAAATAATTCGGTCGAAAAGTGTTTGCAACGGTTTTTCTTTTTTTTGCTGTACGGAACGCTGTTCGACCATTATGCCTACATTTGCCCGATGCTCGCTAACTGGGAACACCCAGGCATACCCTGGTAACAACCGTTTGTCATAGATGATGTTAACTTCATTCCGAAATGGTCCGCCCGTAAAATACTGACGTAATCCCCAAAATCGGTGCAATTTATCCACTTTTAAATTTAATACTTGGCGACGTAACAGCGAAGTAGCTCCGTCGGCGGCAATAAGAATATCGGCATGTAAACGTTTTTCCTGCCCGTTGCGTGTGTGGCGCAACACCACCCGCCATTTATTGCCGCTGCGTTGTACATCTACGGCTTTAAAAGACGTGAACACGTCTTTTGCCTGTTCGCTTGCTTTTCGAAACAAATAGTGGTCGAATTGGGTGCGCGGAATACAAAAACTTTTTGCCGCTTTGCCTTTGGCCCCGCCAAAAACCACCCGCTGGTCTTGCGGGCCGGACAACGCCATACCGTAAATAGGAAAACCCAATGCCTTAATTTCCTCGGTATTTAATCCGAGCCGCGAAAGCAAAACGAACACTTTGCCGGGAATGCCGTCTCCGCAAACTTTTTTTCTGGGGAATTCGGCTTTTTCGACCAGCAGGGCATGGTAGCCCGATTGTGCAAGTTGCAACACGGCGGCACTTCCGGCCGGTCCGGCGCCGACAACGACGATGGTCGGTTTTTCACGATTCGCGCTCAAGACGATCTTCCTAAAATAGATTTGAACCTTGCAAAAGCCTTGCGATCAATCCCGTAAACGGTTACCAGATAAATCAAAATACCCGTTACCACCAAAATAAACAAACGAATTACGGCGGGCCAATGTTGAATTCCCGTTAACCTTAATCCCAAAAGAATGCCAACCATTGCAGCCGTGGCAAATGCAGGAGTTCGCACCAATTTAAACCATTCCAAAATACTTAGGCGAATCATACGCAAACTAGCCATAAGGGCAATGCCGACAAAAAAGAGCAGAACCAACGCGATAAACGTAACCACCACTACAAGTCCCTGCCGGTAAACTAAAAACAGAACAAAGCTCAACATGGCAAAATAAATAAGATTAATCAGCAGTTCCCACTGGGGTTTACCTTTGGACAAAAAAACCACACTGGTAGTCACCCAAATAGAACGGGCCAGCCCCACTACGGTTAAAATTTCCAAGACGGGAACTAATGCTTGCCATTTGGGCCCGTAAAAAACAGACACAAATTCCGGAGCCACCAACGCCATACCGGCAAAAACAGGAAATACAAGCAAAGCCAATCCGCTTACTGTATCTTTGTACAACTGCTGATACTGGGGTAAGTTGTCTTGAAGTTTGGAAAACGCGGGGAACATAACGCGTAATATATTTTTGGAAATACGCTGAACCGGAAAATCGACCAATTGGTAGCCCACCGAATAATACCCCAATGTAGCCGAACCCATAAAACGTCCGATAATGGCATTAGGCAAATTTATATTCAAATATCCGACAACACGACTAGCCAAAACCTGACTACCGAAAGCGGTTAATTCCTTTAACCGGCCAAATTGCCAGGCAGGGGGCAGCCACTGGCGGGCAACCACCAGAGTTAGCAAAGTAAGCGTTAGCTCCTGCCCCAACAGGCCAAATACAAAACTCCACACCCCGAATCCGCTTAAAGCAAATCCCATAGCCAGCGCTCCGTATACCAACACCGAAGCCAGCCAAATAAGCCCGATCGCTTTAAACCGCATTTTTCGCGTAAGTTGAACATTTGGTATGGCTCTTAGGGCAAACAGAAAAAAGATGGTCCCCAGAACACGCAAAATACTTTTTAGACGGGCGTAATGGAAAAAGACCGCGATATAAGGAGATGCAAAATAAATGGCAACAAAAAAAACCGTGGCACTAAGCAAAAACACCGTTTGCGCACTTTGTAACTGAATTTTTTGTAGTTCCTTTCTTTGGATAAGAGCGGAACTTAGGCCCAGATCGAACAGCACAAATGTTAACCGCGTAAAAATAAAGGCGACACCGATAATCCCAAAATCGGTCGGCGTTAACAACCGGGCCAATACAAACGTAAACAACAATTGCAACATACGGGACAAAACTTCCGTACCCACTTGCCATTTAATGCCCCGCGCCGACTTTTCTCGAATATTCGCAACAGAAATTTTTTTCACCATGCCTGCCTATTCTGAAAACCGTAATTTCGATGATTTTGATATCGACCGAAGTTGGTTTCTTTTTAGGAAATAAAACCGTATGTTCCTTTTGCGCTATTACACCTTTCTTCATTAAATTGAAAACGGTAAGGCAAATGCCCGAAAATAAACATTTCCGATGAACCGGCGTTTAATACAATAGAATTTGGAATTGCAATCAATTTTTTGTACACTATTCAAGATAAATCTGACGGATGCGCAAAATGATTTTAAACAAACGATTGATTTGCGTTGAAATTCCAATCAAAGCGATGAACAGGACCACCTTTGGAAGAAGAACAATTAAATTTTCGTACAACACTTTACTTCAAAAAATACGATATTAACTTTTTACCGATAAAAAGTAAAATTTAACAGGATGAAAAAACAATGTTAAAAAAATGCCTTCTTGCTTTTTGGGTGATTCTGTATTGCTTGCCATTAACCGCTTTGGCTCAAAAATCGGATTATGACATACTGCTGGACGATGCCAGAGAACAAATGGCTCAATACTACTGGCAACAAGCAGAAGAAACGTTGCACAAAGCCATCAAAATCAATCCGGATCGCACCGAAGCTTACTTAGAATTGGGCAAGCTGTTAATGCGCGAACAAAAATGGCACGACGCCAAACCTTTCATTAACAAGGTCATTAAAAAGGAACCCGACAACATCGAGGCACATTATCAGATGGCCATTGCCGATCGGCAAGATGCCATAGGTCGGGATCAAATATGGATGCGCATAATGTGGAAAAATTCCAAAAAGCATTTTCTCAAAGTCATTGCCTTGGATTCTACCTATAAAGAAGTATTTGATGAATTTGCCAAATTAAAACTTCAGCAAGAAGAATACGAAGACGCCATTAATTTATGCCAGCGGCAGTTGCGCATTAAACCCCAAGATACCAAAGCCGGCTACGATATTTTTCAGTTTTACGATGCTTTTTTGTATCATGGCGGAGAGACAGGCCTATTGCAAATAAAAGACATGGATAGCTACCAAATTCAATGGCTAAAAAAACGAAACGGCCCTTACGACCGCTATTTTTTAGGCGAGAAATATCGCCGGTTGGGTGAATTTAAAAAGGCAGATTCCATATTTCAGCGCTTGTTGGTAGAGTATTTGCCCTACCCCAAAGTTCCCGTTTATCTATCGTTGGTACGCTTGTATTACGAAACCAATCGCCCCAAAATAGCCGAAAAGATGTACTGGAAGGCGGTTGACAGCGTAACCGAATATTGGGAAATGCGTTTTTTGTTTGATGACATCAAATACCTGATGACCGATAAAGATTTAACACGACGTTTTTCATCTTTGCAGGCCGTCAAAAATTTTTACCACGAATTTTGGAATAAACATAACCCTTTGGGCAGTTTGCCCTACAATCCCCGACTGGAAGAACATTACAAACGCCTTATCAAGGCCGAAAAAGACTACATTTACGATCGACCGCGTTTGCCCATTAACGATCCTGATCGTTTAACGGTTCTTAAGTTGCCGCAAGTTGTTTTGCGCAATACCAAATTTAACGACAAAGGTTTGGTGTACATCCGTTACGGCCCACCCGATGACCGCGCCGTTTCGCTAAGCGACGGAATGAAATCCAACGAATCGTGGCTTTATTACGCCACACCCTACAATCCCAAATTAATTTTTCATTTTGAGATTGCCGAACATGCCCCTCCGGGCGACTGGCGTTTGGTAGCCGTACCCAGCGATCGCCGCATGTTAGATGCCCGGATGGGATGGGATCCATTGCTGGACCGCTACATGATGGCCCACAACGAATTGGAAGCCCATGCTGCCTTAAGCGAACTGCGGCTGGAAGCCCAAAAAACCATCCCCGCAGCCATGGAACGCGAACGCCCGACTTGGAGCGATTCGTTAAAACCTATTAAATTAAATCTTTTTGCTGCGCGTTTTCGTTCGGCGGATTTGAAAAACGACTACTTGGTATGGATGGGTATCGACTTAAAATCCATTGACACAACAAAATCTGTTAACGACACTATTCCTTTAGAAGCGGGAATTGCCTTTTACGATTCGAGCTGGAACGAATTAAGGAAAACCATCGAACACGTTTCCTATTATTCCGGCGATACGGTGCACATTAGTCACAACGAATATATTTTACCGTTTTCCTACGAAAGCAAGCAAAACAAACTTTACGTTTCTACCCATGTGCGCAGCTTAAAAGGCAACCAATTAGGCGGCTACAAATTCGCTTTAAAATACGATCCTCTGCCACCCAAAAAACTGGCCATTAGCGACTTGGTTTTGGCGTACAATGTGCAACCGTCGGATAAAAAGTCGCCATATTCGTTTCATGATTTGCAAATTATTCCCAATCCCAGCATGAAATTCAAAAAAGGAGAACTGGTTTACATTTACTTCGAACTGTACAATCTGGGACTAAAAAAAGGAAACACCCGGTACCATGTGGAACAAACGGTACGCCCTTTAAAAACCGGAAATATTTTTACCAACTTCAAACGGCTATTGGGTATTGGCACTAAAGAAATTTCAATAACGCGGGATCAGGTAGGCGCTTCCAGAATGGCTTCCGAATATGGCGCCTTTGATTTTTCGGCTTTGCCAACAGGGAAAAAGGAATTGATTATTACGGTTAAAGACGAAAATACGGGACAAAAAGTAACCAAATCGGTTCATTTCGAACTGGTAGACTAACGGGGAATTGCGTAGTCTTCCCCCTTAAAGTACAAAGACGGTACCTACGCATTTAAATTTTAACAACGAAATTTTTATCGGATGCTCGCAGACGTTTATTTTATTTCGCCTGTCGGTCTGCTCAGGTTAATCGCAAGTGAGGGTTTTTTAACCGGCATACAATTCACCCATATCCTGGGCCCGACCCAAAGCGAATCGGCAGTGTTGCAAATGGCCGTAGAACAACTGAAAGCCTATTTTTCCGGCAAGCTAAAAACGTTTACGGTACCTTTAAACCTGCAAGGAACGCAGTTTCAAAAACAAGTTTGGGAAGCTTTGCGTCAAATTCCGTTTGGGCAGGTTGTCAGCTACAAGGATATTGCCGATGCCATTGGCCATCCCAAAGCCATTCGTGCAGTTGGACAGGCCAACGGCCGGAACCCCATTCCCATTATTGTTCCCTGCCATCGGGTTATTTTGGCTAACGGGAAATTGGGCGGTTATAGTTCCGGCGTGTTGCGCAAAAGATGGCTATTGGAACACGAAGGTATTAAAATCGGCTAAATTTTTGCCTTTCGCCCAATCCGAAGGGAGATGCGCAGTGTATTTTACCCGAAAGCCAAAGGCGGTGTTCACAGAGTATCTTCAAATTTCGAGGGCAGAATCAATTGGCTTGACTTCATGCTATTAAACCTCTAAATTAACCGTTCTGCTATGGGGCTATAGCTCAGTTGGGAGAGCGCTGCACTCGCATTGCAGAGGTCAGCGGTTCGAATCCGCTTAGCTCCACGTTGCCAGGTCCCGCGCAATAGGGCGGCACCGAACCCCGTCAGGTCCGGAAGGAAGCAGCGGTAAGTGCTTAACCTATGTGCCGCGGGCTCACCTGGCAATTTTATTAACCTTAATTTATCGATAAGGTTTGGTCGGCATGTCGTATGTTGTTATTGCCCGTCGTTGGCGCCCTCAGCAATTTGAAGAAGTAATAGGGCAGGAACATGTTTCCCGCACATTGGCAAATGCCATTGCCAATAATCGCATTGCACACGCTTATATTTTTTCCGGGCCGCGTGGCGTAGGTAAAACGACCACGGCCCGTATATTGGCCAAAGCGGTTAACTGCGAAAAAGGGCCCACCCCGACTCCTTGTAACCAATGCGCCTCATGCAAAGCCATTACGCAGGGTAATTCCTTGGATGTGGTAGAAATAGACGGTGCTTCCAACCGCGGTATTGACGAAATTCGCAATTTGCGTGAAAAAATTCGTTTTGCTCCGGCCATGGGCAAATACCGCGTGTACATAATTGACGAAGTGCACATGCTCACCAAAGAAGCTTTTAACGCTTTGCTCAAAACATTGGAAGAACCTCCGGAACATGTGATCTTTATTTTTGCCACTACCGAAATTCATCGCGTTCCGGCAACCATTCTTTCCCGCTGTCAACGATTCGACTTCCGACGCATTGCCGTACGCACCATAATGGAGCATTTACAACATATTTGCCGAGAAGATAAGATTGAAATCGAAGAAGAAGCGTTGTTGCAAATTGCCAAAAAGGCAGACGGTTCCATGCGCGATGCCGAAAGCATTCTGGATCAAATCATTTCCTATGCGGGCAACAAAATTTCCTTTGAAGATGTGGTTCAGGCTTTGGGGGTTATTCATCAGGATGTTTATTTTACCCTGACCGAGCAAATTAAAAACAGCGCCATTAAGGACATCATTCTCTCGGCCAATACCATTTTCGAAACCGGCCACGATTTAAATGAATTTTTATTGGGTTTCGAAGAGCATTTACGTAACATTTTGGTCGTCAAATCCACCGGATCGACCGAACTTATCGACACCTCGGAAAATTATCTTGAGCGCTACAAACAGTTGGCCGTCGATTTTTCGGAAAACGATTTAGTTGGTTACTTGCAAATTGTAGGCGATACGCTAAATGAAGTAAAATCGAGTCAACAGCCTCAATTAAAATTTGAATTAGGCTTGGTAAAGCTGGCCAAAATGCCTAAAACCGTTCAAATCGACACACTTTTGCAAAGCATTGAGCAACTAAAAAAAAAAGCCGTTAACAACATAACTCCCCAGCCGCAAGCCGCAGGGAACCCCGAGGCACACCCCACTGTATTAGATATGCAATTCATCAAAAGTCAATGGAGCACTTTGGTGCAGCAAATCGGCCGAAAACGCGCATCTTTGGCTGGCATTCTTGCGCAGGCAAAAATCGAAAGCTTTGACGGCCACACCCTTACTTTGTTGTGCAGTGAACAAGGCGAGATTATTGAAGCTCAAAAAGATTGGCCGGAAAAATTTTTGACGCAAGCACTGGGGCACCCCATTCGTTTGCAGATTCGCATTCAAAAAAAAGCCTCGGTAAAAAACAAAACCATTAAAAACCAGGGCAAAAAAGAGATCATGGAAAAAATCAAAAATGCCTCGGACACCATGCGAAAATTGGTGGATGAATTCGGTCTGGAAATAATTTAATTCAGGAGATTTCCCATGTTCGATATGAACAACATTTTAAAACAGGCACAAAAGCTTCAGGAAGAAATGAAAAAAATTCAGGAAACTCTGGCTTCCATCACCGTAGAAGGCAGCGCCGGAGGCGGTATGGTTAAAGTAACGGCCAATTGCAAATTGGAAATCCTGTCTGTCAAAATAGATCCCGATGTTTTAAAAGAAGACGATCAGGAAATGATTGAAGATTTGATAGTTGCCGCAGTAAATCAGGCCATTCAAAACGCTCAAAAACGCGCGGATGAAGAAATGAAAAAAGTTACCGGCGGCATGTTGGACAATTTACCAGGAAACTTTAAAATACCCGGGCTGTAACTATGAAAGACCTTGGTATTACCGCCTTGGACAATTTAATCGAGCAGTTGGCCCGTCTGCCGGGTATCGGCCGGAAAACAGCGCAACGATTGGCTTTATTTATTCTAAAAAGCGATTCCCAATTTGCCAACGATTTAGCCGAAGCCATTTTATCGCTTAAGCAAAATACACATTTGTGCAAACGATGCTTTAATATTGCCGAAAACGAATTGTGTACCGTTTGCACCGATGCCTCACGTGACCGTCATAAAATTTGCGTAGTGGAAGATATTGTGGATGTGATGGCTATTGAAGAGACGCATACCTACCGAGGTTTGTACCACGTTTTAGGCGGCGTTATCTCGCCTTTAGCAGGCATTACCCCCGATCAATTGCATATTGCCGAACTCATACGCCGCATACAGGAAGAAGATATCGATGAGGTATTGTTAGCCATCAATCCCAGTACCGAAGGCGAAACTACTATTATTTACCTTAGCGAACAGTTAAAACCGTTTAATATTAAAATTACTCGTTTAGCCAGCGGTATTCCCATAGGCTCTCATCTGGAATATTTGGATATGGCCACTATCGGCCGGGCAATTCAGTCTCGCCAAGAGGTCAAAAAAGATTAATTGAGCCCGGGCTGACAGCCCGCCTTAGTTCTCCGAATCCATTCGATCAATATTCCGCACACTTTTCATCATTTCTCTTAATTTACCCATAAACCCGACGATTATTTTTACAAATAATTAAGAGGGATAAAAATACATGAAAAAGGTTTATCTGGGATTCGAATTGAATCATAAAATATTCGGCGTTTCCGTGGAAAAGGTACTACGTGTTTCTCAAATTGTGGAAATTACCCCCATTCCTCAGGCCCCAAGCAGCATTTTGGGCATTATCAACTTTATGGGTCAGGTTGTACCTGTTGTCGATTTGCGCAAACGCCTAAATTTATCGGAGAAACCTTTATCGTTAACCGATTATCTGATCATCGTACAAACGGCTCACCAAACCGTCGGTTTTACTGCCGAATCCATTATCGGTTTAATTCCCGCTTATCACGAAAACGATGTGCCGCTTAAGGATATTTTGCAAAACTCGCCTGTAATCGAACGTGTTATCAAAGAAAACGATCGGTTTATTTTGATTATAGACAGCGAAAAATTGTTAAATCGACAAGAAGTTCAAAAAGTGCAGAAATTGGTTGATACGCAACATGATAAAATCTACCCGGCCCTCAATAAAATTACAGCCTGAAGAGTTGATGCATATTGCCGATTTGATTCAGCGGCAATTCGGCCTCATTTACAACGGCGAAAAGCTCAACGATTTGGAACGCTGCCTTCATCGTACTTTGCAGAACATCCCGCAGGAACATTTAAATCGTGTAACGGAACAACTTTTGGCCGGACATTTTGAGCAAATTCCCGATCTGATTTCCCAATTAACGATTCCCGAAACCTATTTTTTACGAAACATACGTTTATTCAGGGCATTAAAAAATAATTTGTTACCCGAAATTATCCGTCGCAAAAAATACACGCGTCAAATAGCTATTTGGAGCGCCGGTTCTTCCAGCGGCGAAGAGCCCTATTCTGTAGCCATTTTATTGTACGAGTTACTCGGAAAAGATTTGGATCTTTGGACGGTTAATCTAATTGCTACTGATCTTAACGCGCAAATATTAAAAAAAGCACAACAGGCCGTGTATTCGGAATGGTCTTTTCGGGGTGTTCCGCCCGATTTTAAAGCCCGCTATTTTAAACCGATAGGTAAAGATAAATTTCAGCTTATTCCGGAAATCAGCAAGCGGGTCACCTTTTTGCAGCATAATTTGATCGAGGGTCCTTTCCCGCCCGTAAGTACGATTCGTCATTTCGATTTGATCCTATGCCGCAATGTAATGATTTACATGTCTCGAGAAGCTGTGCAAACCATTCTCGATAAATTTCATCGTGTTTTGCATCCACAGGGATATCTTGTAACCGGCCCGAGCGAATTTCCCACCTTAAAAAATAAAGAATTCCGGCCTATCCTTTTGCACGGCACCATTGTCTACAAAAAATCCACTGCAGGCGATTTTACTTCACCCGTAAAAACGAACCGCCCCATTGCAAATCATGACACCCCCTCGCGACACCAACCACCGAAGCCGACAAAACAATCGTTTGCGGCAAAGAGAAAATTGTATTTTCCTTTAGAGTTTACAAAAAAGGACGAAAAAAAAAGTACGGAAGCGTGTCAAACTCTAAACGAATTAGCGCTCATTCGTCAGGCGGCGGACAAAGGGCATTTGGACGAAGCTCTGGAACTTTGCACAAAGTACGTTAAGCGCAAAACAACGGATAAAAATGGTTATTATTTGCTGGGAACCGTTTTGATGGAAAAAGGGGACGTGGCACAAGCAGAGGATAATTTTCGCAGGGCCATTTATTTTGACCCGGATTTTGTAATGGCCCATTTCGCACTGGCTAATATTTACGCCATGAATAACCGGACAGAAGAAAGCCGAAAATTCTACCGAAATGTGCTCAAAATATTGGAATCACGTAATCCGGAAGAAACGGTTCCGCAAAGCGAGGGAATGGCGGTTTCGCAATTTAGAGAACTGGTAAAGAAAATGATAAACATGCCCAATAATTAGGGAACCAAAACATGGACGAAAATTCGCTAACCAAAGAAATATTAAAAAAACGAACACAACAATTAGCCAAATACGAACAGAATGTTAACAAAGACAAAGACGAAGGTTTGGAATTAATCGTTTTTTTAGTTGGCAACGAAGCGTATGGTCTGGAAGCACGCCGTTTAAAAAGCATCCGCTCGGTAAAGGATTGTATTCCTTTGCCTGGCGTTGCCCCCTTTATTAAGGGCATTACTAATATATTCGGGGTGCTATATACGGTGGTTGATCTTAAAAAATTTTTAGGTTTGGCCCATAACGAATCTTCTGCAAATTCCAAATTACTTATTGTCGAGCATGAAACTCTGAAAGTGTGTTTTCTGGTCGATCAGATTATGTCTTTTAAAAAAATTCCCGCAGATATGTCGGATACGGATATTACCGGAATTAAAAGTATGGAGACCGGTTTGATAAAAGGAATCACTAAAGATACGTTAATTGTGCTTAATATGGATAAAATGCTGGAAAAGATCACCAAGGAATCCAAGGAATTCTAAAGATAATTTTTGAGAGGACAAAAGCAATGACACTCAAAAAAATCAGTTCGTCCATTCGGACGCAATTTTTAATCGTAATGCTGCTTTTAATCGTCATTCCGGTTATTACCGGAGCCATTGTAACGTATTATTATTTTAGCGCGTATATTGCCGACGCGCAAAAAGAAAACATTACCGCTTTGCGTGATGCCAATTTATTTGCTTTGCAAAACTACCTAACCACACAAAAAGAAACCGCAACTCTTATTGCAAACGCACCAACGGTGATTAATATTGCCAACAGAATGCAAAAATACGCAGCGGGCAATTCGTATTCGCGTGGTATTTTTAATGCCAACATTCAAAACGACTTCGATGGCGCACAACGCTTTTTAAGTCGTCTGGGACGCAATCCTATTTATTTAATTGACGCGCAAAGCAAACGCATCGTGTTTCAGACAAATGCCCCCTCGGTTAAACCGGTCGGAGCTAAATTTACCGCATCTGCCATCGTTCGTTTTATTAATGAAATCATAACGCGGCAAAACATTTCTATCTCCGATCTTGCCTATTCGACTTTACTTAATCGAAATACGCTTTTTATCGGCGCGCCGTTGTTTAATTCCAAAAACCAGATTATTGGCGTCGTTTTGCTGGAAGAACCGCCACAAATATTGTCACAAAATATAAGCGCCCAACTATCTTCGGTTGAACAAGCCGAAATTTATCTGGCCAATGCCAAAGGCCAAATACTGGCCTATTCTCCGGTGCGAGAATTAGCCAATATGGCCGGTTTAAAAGCGGACGGCAAATTGCTCAAAAAAAGCGGAACCTTTTTCGCGCATAATTTACACAACAAAAGCGCCTTAAGCGCCGTAGCCCTACTCCCTCTGAACGAAATTTTTGCCACCAACCACAATTGGTATCTTGTTACCCAAATCGATAAAGAGGCTTTAGCTCCGCCGTATAACAATTTGCGCTTGTATTTGATTTTTATCGTACTGGTTTTAACCGGGCTGGGATTGCTGATTGTATTTTGGCTTTCGCGATTGGTAAGTACACCAATCGAAAAAATCAATTACACACTCAACGAAGTAACACGGGGTAACTTAAAAGTTGACGTACCCTTGTTCGATTACGGAAACGAGTTGGATGAACTTTCGCAAAATCTTAAAACAATGGTAGAACAATTGCACCACCAAATTTCCGATGTGACCGAGCATATTAACAACATCTCGGCCAGTTCAACCGAAATTTCGGCTACCATTTCGCAGGTAACGGCCTCCTCTTCCGAAACCGCCTCGGCCATAACCGAAACCGCCAGTAGTTCGGAAGAAGTGGCCCAACTGGCCAAAAGTTTTGATGAAAAGGCTAAAGATGCCTTAACCTTAAGCAATGAAACCGCGGATGCTTCGGAGAAAAGTCAGGAAGCCATTCAGGCCATTTTCAACGTAATCGGTCAGGTAAAAACGCAAATCGACGAAGTGGCCAACAGTATGATCAATTTAAGCAAACAAAGCCAAACCATTAGCGAAATCACATCGGTTGTGCAAGAAATTGCCGAACAGTCCAACATATTAGCCATCAATGCTTCTATAGAAGCCACCAAAGCGGGTGAATACGGACGTAGTTTTGCCGTTGTGGCCAACGAAGTACGTAACTTAGCCGAACAATCAAAAAAAGCTACTCAGCAAATCCGTTCTATTTTGGATACCATTCAAGAATCGATTACGCGGTCGGTGATGCAGGTGGAACAAACCAATAAAATCGTAAGCGAGGGCTCCACCCACATGTCTTATGTCAATAATGCCGTAGATATATTGTCCAATTCCATCGAAAAGATGATTCGCTTGGTCTCAGAGGTAGCCGAATCCAGCCATGAGCAGTTGGAAGGAACGGCTCAGATTAAGGAAGCCATGGAAAATATTAAACAGGCAACGGCACAAAATTTGGATGGCATGCGCCAAATGGAAGAAGTGATTAGCGGGCTCAAAAAAACAGCCGTCAATTTAAAAACCATGATTTCCCAATATCAATTGTAATTCGGGGTTATAATGGATCAAGATTTCACCGAGGAACTTAAGGAAATCTTCAAAAACGAGGCCGAAGATTATTTAAATATTCTAAGCAGCGGTTTGCTTGAGTTGGAGGAGCATCGGGAACCGGAGCTGCTGGAACAAATTTACCGCACCACGCACAGCTTAAAGGGTGCGGCGCGTGCGGTTAATTATACGGGCATCGAAGAACTATGTCAGGTAATGGAAACCATATTTTCGCGTATTAAAAACGGCGAAATGGAATTAACTCACGAATTAACGGATCTTTTATTGGCCGGAGTCGAAGAATTAAAAACGATGATTAACAGCGACGATCCTGATCAGGAGGCGGATTATGATCTGTTAGAGCAGTTGCAGAAGGTTCTGAAAGGTAGTGTGCCCACGGTTTCCACAAAAGTCCAAAAATCTTCTTCCGCAAATCAAAGCGAATCGGAATCGGAGCATAAAATAAAAAACAAAAACGGCAGCCAAAAAGAAACCGCTAAGGATGTGTATCCGACCGAATCGCCAAAGAAAAAGAGCGCACCAAAGTCGAATACATCTTCTGCGTCTCAATCGGAAACCATTCGTGTTTCCTTCAATCGAATTGATCAATTGGTCAATCAATCTGAAGAATTGTTAATGATCAAATTGAAAAGCGACCATTACGTACAAAATATTCGCGAATTAACCGATATGTTGCGCATTAACAAAGAAACGTTACTTAATTTGCTTAATCACATACAGGAAACCTCTTCCCAGCACAAGCAATCCCTAATTCCAAACACAAAACTCAGTGAACGCGTAAATCAAATTATAAATATGTTTAACGGAACGGTGCAAGGCATGTTCGCTTTCGAAAAACGCCTGTTGCAGTTTTACACTTTGCTGGAAAGCGATAATCATCAAATTTCATCGCTCATCGAACATCATTTAACCGACATCCGCCAATTGATGATGTTCCCGTTTAGTACTATCACAAATTATTTGCAAACTTCTACTCGGCGCATTGCACGCGAGCTTAACAAACAAATCGAACTAAAAATAATCGGTGGTGAAATTGAGTTAGACAAACACGTACTGGAAGAACTGAAAGATCCGCTCATTCACATCATCCGGAACAGTATCGATCACGGCATCGAACATCCCGAAGAACGCCTAATGAAGGGCAAGCCCGAGAAAGGAAAAATAACCATCGAGGTATTGCCACCGCGCGAACAAAACATTGTGATTCACATTTCCGATGACGGGCGCGGTATTGATCTGGAAAAAGTCAAACAAAGTGCTTTGCGTAAAAAATTAGTAACTCCCGAAGAACTTGACCACTTCAGCGAATCGCAAATATTGGCATTTATTTTCAAATCGGGATTTTCCACCACAGAAAAGGTTAGCCGACTTTCGGGACGGGGTTTGGGCATGGCCGTAGTAGCCGAACACGTTGAAAAACTGGGAGGTACGGTTACCATCGAAAACAAAGCGCCTTTCGGTTGTTCCATTTTAATAACGCTGCCCTTAAATATGGCCACCAGCAGGGGAATATTAATCGAGGTTTCCAACCGACGCTTTATCATTCCCACCCGTATTGTGGAAACGCCTTTACGCATTACCCCGAACCAATTAAAATCGGTTGAGGGCAACCGGGTTATTAATGTAAACGGACGGAATATTCCCGTATTTGAGCTGGCTACGCTTTTAAATTTAAAACCCAAACAAATCGATCCTCATAAAAAGCTAAATATTCTTATTTTGAATTGGGGCCAAAAACGCATGGCTCTGATTATCGATCATATTGCGGATGAAAGGGAAATTTTACTTAAGCGTCTTAATCCGCCTTTAGAAGATATTTCTTTTTTAGCGGGTGCTACTATCTTAGGCGACGGCTCTCTGGTACCGGTACTTAATATCAGTGATCTTTTTAAAAGCAGTTCACAAATTGTAAAAGATAAAAGCCCGAAAAAACCATCCGCCAAAAAACGAATTTTGGTTGCCGAGGATTCCATTACTTCGCGCGTGCTGTTAAAGAATGTTTTGGAAGGAGCCGGTTACGAGGTAACGACCGCCGTGAACGGCGCACAGGCCTGGCAGTTTTTGCAAGAGAAAAAATTCGATTTGATTGTTTCGGATGTGGAAATGCCCGAAACGGACGGATTCGAATTAACCAAAAAAGTGCGAGCAGATGAAAAACTAAAATCATTACCATTGATTTTATTAACCTCGTTAGGCTCGGAGAAAGATCGAAAGAAAGGTTTGGAAAGCGGAGCAACCGCTTACTTTATTAAAAGTTCATTCGAGCAAAAGTCATTACTCGAATTAATTGAAAAACTTATTTAAGCAAAGGCTAACCTCGATTGGTTAAGCCGGATCGGTCATATCAAATTAAAGAAGTTACGATGATTCATATTTTACTTATCGCAAATTCCGCCGTAGATCGCGGGCTCTTGCAAAGCACATTAAAACGTAAATCCCATTTTCAGATTGCCAGAGCGGTTAGCAGCGATTTACAGGAATTACAGGCACTGGACAGCAAAATTAAGCCCGACGTTATATTAATGATACAACAAGCTGGGTATCCTTGCAATCAGCAAGCTTTGGAATTATTGCGCAACAAATACAGGGTACCCGTTATCGTTAGTATCTGCGAACAGACATCATTGCCCCATTTACCGGATGTTTTTGTTTTCCCTAAAATAGATTTACGTCCAATGAGTGACGAATTTAATTTTTGGGTTAACGAACTCTCGGCTCTAATTTTAAAATTGAGCCGCAGCAAACACGATTCTGCCGTTTCCACGGCTCAGGCATCGAGTAGAACCGTTGTCCAAAATGCTTCTTCCGCGGATAAATCGAAACACAGAATCGACATAATCGTAATTGGTGCCTCCACAGGCGGACCGCAAACGTTAAATACTTTTTTGCCTTTATTACCTTCCGATTTACGCGTACCGGTGGTCATCGTGCAACACATGCCGGTAAATTTTTTGCCCGTGTTAACCGGATGGTTACAGAACGATTGCCCCCTTCCCATCCAAATTGCGGAAAAAGGCGAGGCCCCAAAACCGGGGCGGGTATACTTTGCTCCTGATAATTTTCATTTGGTAATCGACAAAAATAAAAAATTCGATTTAATCGATACTCCGCCCGTACACAATGTAAAACCGGCGGTTTCTTATCTATTTAAATCCGTAGCCGAAATATATCAAGAGCGGGCATTGGGCATATTATTTACCGGCATGGGAAAGGACGGGGCAAAAGAGCTGGCCTTAATTAAGGAGAAAGGAGGCGTAACCATGGCGCAAGATCAGGAATCATGTATCATTTTCGGAATGCCTAAGGAGGCCATTCGTTTAAACGGAGCAATGTTTGTTTTACCGCCTGAAAAAATTGCCAAAAAACTCAGAGAATTTATTTAATCTTGCATATAATTTTAATAAAAGGAGCCCATTAATGAATTCTTCGTCCATAAAAATTTTAGCGGTTGAAGATTCCAAAACCCAAGCTCTGCATTTAAAACACGATTTGCAAAATTCCGGCTATGAAGTAACCCTGGCATTTAACGGACAGCAGGCATTGGATATTTTGAAGGAAGAATGCTTTGATATTATCATCAGCGATGTAATTATGCCCGGGATGAGCGGTTTTGAACTTTGCCGCAAAATTAAAAGCGATCCCAAATTGCAGGATACGGCCATCATTTTGCTAACCGCTCTGCAAGAGCCGGAAGACATCGTAAAAGGCCTGGGATCGGGCGCCGATAATTTTATTATTAAACCCTATAATTTGGACATTTTACTAAACCGAATCGAATATATTCTGGCCAATCGTAAAATACGCGAATCCAATGGCCCAGAGTTAAAATTCGAAGTTATGTTTGCCGGTAAACGCTATTCCATTGCTTCGCAACAAATGCAAATTATCGATTTGCTTTTGTCTACCTATGAAACCATTTTGTTCAAAAACAGAGAGCTGGAACGCATTAACAAAGAGCTTAAAGAAGCCCTGAACACCATTAATCAGCTTCAGGGCATGTTACCCATCTGCTCGAACTGTCACAAAATTCGTGATGATGACGGTTATTGGCACCGCGTAGAAGAATATATCGAAAAACATTCGGATGTAACGTTTACACATAGTTTATGCCCTGAGTGTTTAAACAAATTATATCCGGAATATGCGGCAAAAATGAGCGCTCGAAAGAAAAAAAGGAACAAAACAGCATAAGTTATGGAAGCAAAAATACTGGTAGTAGAAGACAGCGCGGCCCAACGATTTTTATTAAGCAAAATTTTGGAAGAAAACGGCTTTGAGGTACACCATTGTGAAAACGGCCAAAAAGCGCTGGAAGCATTGAATCAATTTACGCCCGATGTTATTATCAGCGATATTATGATGCCCGAGATGGACGGTCCTACTTTATGCCGAACTTTAAAAGAACACCATCGCTGGCAAACCATCCCCATTATTTTGATGACAAGCTTAACCGAACCCTCTGAAATCTTCAAAATCATCGAAAGTAAGGCGGACTATTTGTTTTTAAAAGAATTCGATGCCCAAGCCTTTATTTCCTTTGTAGAAGATACGCTCCATGCTCAGGACAATAGTGCATCGTCTTCGAAGGATACCTCGGTTTTTGTTTCCTTTTTAAAACGCATTTATCCGATTACGGCCGGTAAAGAACAAATGGCCCGTTTACTCATATCGACTTACCGCAGTGCTTTACAGGCTTACGATCGTTATTACCGGTTAAAGCATGAAATCAAAGAAATTCAAAATTCTTACAAGAAGCAAATTAAAGAAAAAGACGAACATCATCGTTACCGTTACACACAGATCATCTCGTTAAGCGAAGAAATTCGTACTCCGTTAAACAACCTGTTCCAACTTTTGGAATTACTACAAAAAGCACAATACATGCAAGAACATGATATTTACGTGCATCTGGCCACACTGAACACCCAGCACATTGCCCGAGCGTTGAGTGATTTGCAAACCCTTGCCCATTTTAAAAATTCATTTGAGGAAGTTCCGGCACAGCTTATTGATTTCAACTTACGCGAATGCATTGAAGATGCTCTTTCGCCTTTTGGTGTACAGTCTGGCAAAAAGCAAATCGAATTAATCTTTCATTTGCCAACGGATATTCCTGAATTCATAAAAAGCGAGCCCAATTATTTGCGTCATGTCCTTTTTATTTTACTTGATAATGCTTACCGGGTTACCGAAAAAGGCACCGTTCGCTTAACGGTAAAAAAAACAGGCGATCGGAAAGCAACCACCTTACTCGAATTTTCTGTTGCGGATAGCGGTCCTGGGTTAGAGGCCCGTAAAGAAAAGGAACTTAATCAACTTTTTCGCCAAATTGACCAACTTCCGTTAAAAGTTCTGGACAAACTGCGTCAGGCCAATCCCGGGCTTTTCGTGGCCGTTCGTTTGATCCGTTCGTTAAAGGGCCAACTTACTTTTAAAAACAGTAAAAGCGGGGCCACGTTTTCATTTGTTTTGCCCGTAGAAAAAGCCAAACCTCCCAAAGAAATTATTCGCCTTGGACAAAGCACGTCATTGAAAGGAATTCCCATTTTGGTATTAGCCGAAGAATGGTTAAACGGAATTGTATTGGAAGAACTGCTCAAATCATGGGGAGCGGAAGTAAAGGTTAGCAACGAGGCGGATAAGATTATTGAAATGTTATTGCAAGCGCATCGCAGCAACCATGCTTACCGTTTATTTATTTTGGACAGCAGTATCCGAAACGTTTCGGCATTTGAGTTAATGAATCGTATACAAAAACAGCAGGAGCTAAAATCGCTAAAAAAGATTCTGTTAACCAGTTTTGGGCAACGCGGCGATGCCTTACGATGCATTCATCACGGTGTATCGGCTTTTCTTTTAAAACCCATTAAGGCAAAAGAGTTTTACCAGACCATACAAACGGTTTTGCAGGTAGAGCTTACGGAAAATATTTTGATTACCCGTCACACACTTAAAGAAAGCGCTCGGCCTTTGCGTGTTTTGGTGGCCGAAGACAATCGGGTTAACCAAAAACTAATGATGGCCGTTTTGGGCAAAGAAGGATATGAGATTGATTTGGCAACCAATGGTCAGGAAGCAGTAGAACTTTTTAAGCAAAAACCCTTTGATTTAATTCTAATGGACTTACAAATGCCTGTTATGGACGGTTTTCAAGCAACTCGGGAAATCCGCGAACTGGAACAAGGCAGCAAAAATCATGTGCTTATTTTTGCCCTTACCGCTTCGGAAGATCCGAGGGAAATTGAAGGAGCCCACAGTGCGGGTGTTGATGAAATTTTACGCAAACCGTTAAACTTACCGGCATTAAAGGATATCTTAAAAAAATATCTGGAAGACGCCGATAAAGTTGCGGTTGAATTTTAAAAAGTGTCGGCATCCGCAAAAAAGGTATTTTAAAACCGTCTTCATGGCATCCTCTTGCGCCTTATCCGTTCCAATATCATTTTTATATTTGGCACGTATTTTGTAATTTATTTTATGATGTGCAACTTTTTTGAGGAATTATGACCGAGCGTACGTTTCCGTTAAAAATTTGGGGCTTGCTGCTTTTTTTGTTGTTGGCATTACTTATTTTTCTGCCTGCATTTTTGGAATATCAGTCTACCAAAAAGGATCTTGTTCGTTTGTGGGGCGACCAAAGTCGTTTGGTTGCCGAAACGATTGTCCGCGGTAGCGAAAATATGCTGCGCTACGACGAAGAAGTTTTTGCAGAACGTCGAGGGCGATTAAAAGAAGACGGCCTGACGATTCGTCAACTGGACAGCATCTATTATCCGCAAAAACAAAAATTATTACAATTTGCCCGTAATCGCATCGGGGGACGTGTATTCTTTTTTGATTTACATGGCAATTTAACCTGGCCACGCACTATGGTTAGAACTCATACCGGAATGAGCCCCATGCGTCAGCATTTTTTAAACGCTATTCGATCTATGCCCGGCGATTCTGTTATTCAACTTTTTGATCCGGTTCATTCACCGGAGATGATTCCGCCTGGGATTTTAATCCGACGTGCTAAAAAACGAGGTTTTATTTATGTTTTGTACCGGCCTTCCATTTCCACTAAAATGATGCCGTTTCATCGTTTGCATCGTTGGTTGATGCAAATCAGCCGCTCCCCCAACATTCTTTATATTCAGTTGGAGCGCGGACAGCATGTTTTGGTACAAACCGGGGCATATAAGCTGCCGCCATTAACCGAGGCCCTATTGGGCACACTGCGAAAATCGGGTTGGGAAATCACCGAAATTCAAGGGAAGCCCATTTTTGACTACATCCAAAGGAATCCGGACGGTTTGATTATCCGTGTGGGAATTTCGGCTATTCCGCTCGAGCATTTGCAATCCGGTCTTATCCGCCGCTTGTTGGTTAATTCGTTTTTGCTTTTTTTGATAGGTTTTGTAGTCTTTCGATTTTTCATAAGCAAACAGAACCTTTCGTTTCTAAAAGAAAAACTGCATGAGGTGGAAACATCAACCGGAGCCATACTTAAAAATATCGGCGAGGGAATTATTACGGTTAACGATCGGGGGCAAATTGATCTAATAAATTCCTGGATGCAAAGTTTTTTCGGATTGCGAATTCGTCCTAAAGATCCTATTGAAATTCTGCCGTTTGATGCGGCTGTTAAAGACCATATTATAAAATTCAAAGAATTTACGGATATTGCATTTCATTTTAACGGTCGTTTTCTTCTTTTATCCGGTCGGGTTATCAAATTTAATTCCGCGGATAAAATTAGCGAAGATAAGCGTTTGTTTTTAATTATCGTACGCGACTTTACCAGCCGGAAAGAGCTGGAAGAAATACGAAGGAGGCGCAGCAAATTGGAGGCCATGGGGCAATTGGCCAGTCGGGTTGCACATGAAATCCGCAATCCTCTAAACGGAATTGCCATGTTAGCACAACGTTTACAAAAGGAATTCCGGCCTTTGGAAAACGAAAGGGAATACCGGAAAATGACCGGCGCTATTCGCAAAGAAACCCAACGCATCAATAGTATTGTCCAATCGTTTTTGCTTTATGCCAAAACTCCGGAAATGCATTTTCAAACTGTTTCTGTAAACCGATTTTTACAGGATTTAAAGCCTATTTTACAGGCGATCGGTTCCGTTGAATTACATCTCGAGGCAAATGAAAATAGTCGTGTGCGGATAGATTATGATCAAATGAAACAAGTTTTAATTAATCTGATAAAAAATGCCGTGGAAGCTACCAATGGCAGGCAGCCAGTTTTTATTCGCACGGAAGCACATGCTGAGAACATAAAAATTATGGTAGAAGATCACGGACCGGGGATTGCCAAAGAACTTCAGGAGCGCATTTTCGATTTATATTTTACGACCAAGGATGATGGCGCGGGTTTGGGGCTGAGCATTGTGGAAAAAATTATTCAAAGTCACGGAGGCAATATTCGGGTGGAAAGTCCGTATGCAGTAGGCGGTAAACCTATTCGGGGCACCCGTTTTGTTATTGAATTACCCAAGGCTGAAATTCAGGAGGCCCAATCATGAATCCGTTTACCATTTTAGTAACCGATGATGAAAAAATTCAGCGCGAATCGTTGGCGGGATTTCTAAAAAATAAGGGATATCAAACATTAACGGCTTCCGATTTTGACACGGCATATCAGTTAATTAGAACCCGGGCGGTGGATGTGCTTTTGACCGATGTAAAAATGCGGGGAAAATCGGGCTATGATTTGCTTAAGGCGGTAAAAGAATTGAATCCTGAAATTACGGTTATTATTATGACGGCATATGGCAATGTGGAGGAAGCTGTTGCTGCGATGAAAAACGGTGCCTACGATTATTTGACCAAGCCATTGGATTTGGATGAGGTGGAGCTGTTGATTCATCGTGCGGTACAGTTTAAACTTTTAAAAAGCGAAAACGAACAATTGCGAAAAACGCTGACCGAACGGCATCGGTTTACTAATATTATTACTAATAGCCCGCTTATGGAAGAGGTACTCAATATTGCGGCGAGGTCTGCCAGTAGCCGGACATCCGTGCTCATAGAAGGAGAAAGCGGTACGGGCAAAGAACTTATTGTGCGGGCTATTCATTTTGCCAGTCCGCGTAAAAACAAACCTTTGGTGGTGGTAAATTGTGCGGCCATCAGTGAAAATTTGATCGAAAGCGAATTATTTGGTCATGAAAAGGGTGCTTTTACGGGTGCGCTTCAGGCTCGGCGGGGACGGGTGGAAGAGGCGGACGGAGGTACACTTTTTTTGGATGAGGTGGGAGATGTTCCGCTTTCGGTACAGGTTAAGCTATTGCGTTTTTTGCAGTTCGGGGAATTTCAGCGGGTTGGCAGTAATGTAACACAAAAAGTTGACGTGCGACTAATTGCGGCAACCAATCGCAATTTGCGTGAGATGATTGCTCAAAACGCATTTCGTGAAGATTTTTATTATCGTTTGAATGTCATTAATATTGTAGTGCCGCCTTTGCGTAAACGTAAGGAGGATATTCCTTTACTTATCGATTTTTTTATTAAAAAATTCGCCAAAGAAAATAATAAAGCGGTACGGGGAATTTCACGCGAGGCGCTGGATTTGCTGATGAAATACGATTATCCGGGTAATGTGCGCGAGCTGGAAAACATGATGGAACGGGCGGTGGTTTTGGCTCGCTCGGAAATTATTGAAAAGGATGATTTGCCTTTGCAGTTTCGCGTTGGTAACGCAAGAAAAAATGACCAGCCTCCGCTGAACTATTACGAAGGTAACTTTCGGCAAAAAGTCGAGGCGTTCGAAAAGGATCTGATTCTCGAAGCATTGAACAAATCGGATTTTAATCAAAGTAAGGCCGCGCGTGAATTGGGCTTGAGCGAACGAAATTTGCGTTATAAAATGGGTAAATACGGGTTAAAATAAATTAAGGTATTTTTTTAACTTTTTTCACCTTGCTTTTCCGCGGTTTTGTTTTATGGCTCCGCTTTTGTCTTCTTAAATAAAATTACTTAAATTTTTATGTTAACCTTTCGGGGGGAGTAGCAAATATGAAAAGCAATTCTCGAGTTTTTCTATTTACACGTTACGTTATTTGGGTGGGTCTAAGTGTCATTTTTTTGACTTTTTTTTCCTGTAAGTCTTCTACTACCCAACCCGATGGAACAAACAGCTCCGTAACGAGCCACAATTTTAGCTGGCAAAAAATCCCTTTTGATCATTTAACCCCCAATATCATTTCGATTGTTAATAAAGATGATATTTGGATTGCCGGTATAGGAAACGGCGATTTTTCGGTTTTGCATTGGGATGGGAAGACGCTAAACAAAGTGGTTATTTATGACTCGGTTTATCAAAGTGTAAAAAAGTATTTTTCCGATTTCATTGCTTTCGGAAATGACGATTTGTACTTTGCCGACGGTGATGTCTTCTGTTCGGATGGCCATACTATGCGGATAATGTACAAACGAAATGCAAACGAGAATGAATTTTTTCGGACGCTGTGGATGAAAGATCCAAGTGATATTTACGCTAGCGGCCAAAAAAGTATTATCCATTTTGACGGGCAACACTGGTCCAAGATTCCCGTAGCGGGTAGTGATCCGGTGGTTGACATTTGGGGGGCTTATCCGGATAACGGTGGGCCGATTAAACTTATCGGTTTGATTGCTTCTCCAAATGGAATTGGAATTCGTCGTTTGATTACCATTAAAAACGGTACGGTTAAAGACACGTTAAATTGGCCGGATGATGTTAATGCGCAACAATTATGGTTTGATAGTAAAAGCCCTATTTATGTGCGGGGTGATGTAGTGTGGCAGTATTTAAACTCCAAATGGCAAGAAGTTGAACTGGAAGGAAAAGGGTTTAATGCGATGCATGGGTCGGCTTGGAATAATATTTTTGTGGTGGGCAGCCATGGATATGCCGCACATTTTAACGGTGCCAACTGGCACCGGTATCCGGAGCTTTACGATGAAAGCGGTGAATTTGAGGCTGTTTGCGTAAAGGGGAATGTGGTGGCTATGGCGGGACGTTTTGCACCCTCGGCGTATCTTGTTATTGGGCTTCAAGGCGAATAACCGATAAAACTGACTGATCGCTATCAGTCAGTTTTCCGAGCATCCGGTGTCGGGGGACTGATGGCGATCAGTCCCCCGGGTTCATACCAATTTCTCGTCAATAATGCCGAATTTATTCGGCATTATTTTCGTTTTTCTTTTGATTATCTACCTTTATCTTCCGTTTTCCCGACTTATTTCTTTTGGCACAATAATTGAACTATTATGATCGAAATCACTAACAAACTTTAAGGAGGTCTAACCATGTTAGCCAAACGTTTTTTTAGCTTCATTATTGTAAGCTTATTTTTAGTAAGTACAACTTTTGCTCAGCCCATGCCGGTACAAAATCCCCCCATGGGGCCGCCGCCCCAACCCCATTCACAAATGTATCGGGCGCTTAACCTTACAGATCAGCAACGCTCCCAAATTGAAGACTTGCATCTTACCCTGCAAAAAAAATTAGTGCCGTTGCGCGCCGATTTACAAAAGCTTCGCAGTGAATACAAACTGATGCTCATTAACGACAAAGTGAGCGAATCAAAATTAAAAGCACAATTACAAAAGATCAGCGACTTACGCGCTCAGATGGCATTTGAGCAAGCCAAGACCAAACGCAAAATCCGCGCATTATTAAACAGCGAACAAAAAAAGAAGTTTGATGCCATGATTTTAAGCGGCCCCAAAGCCCAAAAAATGCTAAAACGTAAAATGATGCATCGTCCTAGCAGAATGGCCCCACGGAGTCCGATAATGCAGCGGTAACAAAAAACCTCATCCCCCCTCTCATCTTAGCTCTTCTCATTACGAGAAGGGCTAATTTTTTATCACCGCTTCCGATTAAAATCAAGATTCTTAATTCCCATTCGATTACCAATAACAGACGGAACGACAATATATTGTCCGATCGCATCGGGGAAATAGGCATCAGAGCCAAACGATGTGTAAACCATTTTTAATCGACGAGGAACCGTTCATGCGCCTAAACATTTCCGTTATTTTATTTGTAATTGCAACGAGCATACTTTTTTATTCTTGCAACAACAAAATTCTACCGTTAAAAGAACAGAATTTGCAACCGTCGGAACAGCGACCAAACCAAACACAAGAATTACCCCAAGAAATCGAGGGGATGCGTCTTATTCCGGGTGGATTATTTACCATGGGCAGTCGTTATAAAGCCGATGAGCAACCCATGCATACCGTTTACATTAAACCCTTTTATTTAGACAAGTTTGAAGTAACCGTTGATGAATTCCGAAAATTTTGCGTAGAAACCGGCCATAAAATGCCCGTTCAACCCTATTGGAACAAAGACGATCATCCCGTTGTCAATGTAAGTTGGTACGATGCAATGGCTTATGCCAAATGGGCAGGAAAACGTCTGCCCACAGAAGCAGAATGGGAATATGCAGCAAAAGGAGGCAAATCCGCAGCACAATACGCGCTAATTACCAGTCATGCTTATGTCAAATCACACGGCAATGTAGCCGATTATTCATTGTTAAATAAAGACGCACGGCGTATTGTTGAAAGCGGTTATGATGACGGTTTCCCTTTTACATCACCAGTCGGATACTTTCCGCCCAATATTTTCGGCATTTATGATATGGAAGGAAATGTGCTAGAATGGTGTAGCGATTGGTACGATGCGCATTACTATGCCCATAGTGAAGCTCAAAATCCCAAAGGCCCTACAAAAGGGGCCTACAAAGTTATTCGGGGCGGATCATGGAATCGCAGCGGACAATACCTGCGTCCGACCTATCGTACCTGGTATCCGCCGCAATGCACCTTTGAATTTTTAGGGTTTCGGTGTGCAATAGATGCCTCAAAAGGGCTGGACCGTTTAAAGCATCAACCCCTACTTTCGGGAAATAAATAAACAGGAACTTGATGTAAATCATATTCTCGTTACAAACCTTTTATAATTTTAGCACAGCAAAACGGACTTTTTCAAGACAATCAGGAGGTCAGATAATGAAGTTGATACGTTTTATATTGATTCCCATTTTAATTTCGTTTTTATCACTTCCGGCCATAGCCGATGTATGGTCTGTGTCAAAAATAACAAGCAACACAACATGGACAAAAAATAACACATCCGGAGATGGTATCTGGATCATCGACGTACCCAACGATTCCCTTATTGTGGAACCAGGCGCAACCTTAACCATTGAACCAGGTGTAACAGTAAAATTCCATGACGATGTGCTATTCTTAGTCAAAGGCTCCATCATTGCAGAAGGTTCGGTTCAAGATTCCATCGTTTTTACCCTTGACGACGCACCGGGAAGCGCTACGGAATGGAGCGGCATCAAACTATTATCCGATTCCGCGACCGTAAACAAACTTATCTATTGCCGTATTGAACACGGAGATGCCGATATCGAAACAAGCGGTAGCGGTTCGTACGAAGAAAACGGCGGGGGCATCTTTTGTGCACAATCGATTTCGCAAAACACGCTTATTCAACATTGTACCATTCAAAACAACAAAGCATACGAAGGCGGAGGCGGAATTTTTGTCGTCGGAAAACCGAAAATCGAATTTAACATTATTCGATACAATTCGGCCGGTCAGTACGGAGGCGGAATAGGAATTCGCGGAGGAAGCGTGTTTAGCTTTGCCGAACCGACCGGCGGGAACAATATTATTGTTCATAATCGCGCGGACGGTCAGGGAGGCGGTGGTATCGGAATGTTTGCCAATGCCAATGCTACTTTTATGAATGATCTTATTTACGACAATCATTCATTGAACGGAAATGGCGGTGGCATATTCCTTTACAGTTCAACCACAGTCATGACCATGACCAATGCCATAATCCGCGGAAATACAGCCAATGCAGATAATCAAATTTTCGGCGTGGTTAATTTAACCTATTCAGATGTGGAAGGCGGGTATTCGGGCACAGGCAATATCGATGCAGATCCACAATTTAGCGATCCTGCCAATGACGATTTCCACTTCGAAGCCACCTCGGCCGTTGTCGATGTCGGTAGCAACGACAATGCTTCGTCTATTGACTTTGACGGGAATCCACGCCCCTTTGACGGGAACCGAGACGGGGATGCAGTTACGGATATGGGACCTTATGAATATCAAAACACACCTCCGCAAATTACCTCTACCCCGGTTACGGAGGCGACGGAAGATCAACAATACACCTATCAAGTAGAAGCACAGGATCCGGATGCCGGTGAGGTTTTAACCTATTCCTTAACCGAAGCACCTGCGTTTTTAAGCATCGATGCGCAAACCGGCTTAATTAGCGGGATGGCTACGACAAGCAGCCAAGCCGGGAATTATACGGTTACCGTACAAGTAGCCGATTTAAACAATGCCACTGATACGCAAACCTACACCCTTACCGTTACCGCCGTAAATGACGCCCCGGTAGTTAGCGGCATACCGGATCAAACCGTTGAAGAAGGTCAAACTTTCAACACCGTTAATTTGGATGATTACGTAACCGATGAAGACAATTCGGCAAGCGAAATGACTTGGACTTATTCCGGAAACCACGATTTGTCGGTAACCATTGATGATAATCATATTGCCACCATAACCATCCCCGATACAAACTGGTACGGAAGCGAAACTATTATTTTTACGGCAACCGATCCGGGCGGCCTCTCCGACGGGGACAGCGCCGTATTTACCGTTACCAATGTTAACGACGCACCGGTGGTTAGCGACATTCCCGATCAAACCATCGAAGAAGGGCAAACTTTTTCCACCATAAATTTAAACGACTACGTAACCGATATTGACAATGCAGATTCTGAAATTGTGTGGACCTATTCGGGTAATCATGACCTTAACGTAACCATAGATGAGAACAACATAGCAACAATCGTTTTGCCAAATGAAGACTGGAACGGTAGTGAAACTATTATTTTTACGGCTACCGACCCGGGTGGGTTGGCCGACAGTAATGCCGCAACGTTTACGGTTACTCCTGTAAATGATCCGCCGGTAGTTAGTGATATTCCCGACCAAACTATCGATGAAGGACAAAGTTTCGTTTCCATTCATTTGGATGACTATGTTACGGATGTAGATAACAGCAACAACGAATTAAACTGGACTTACAGCGGTAATAAAGATTTACAAGTGATAATATCCGCAGACCACATCGCTACAGTTTCCGCTCCGGATACCAATTGGTTCGGTAGTGAAACCATTACATTCACCGCTACCGACCCTGGCGGATTATCAGATAGCGATCCTGCTGTATTCACCGTTAACAATATTAACGATGCTCCGCAAGCCGTTGACGATTCAGCTTCCACTCAGGAAGATACCTCTGTGCTCATTGCCGTTACGGAAAATGATTCCGATATCGACGGAGATACTTTAACGGTTAGCCAGGTTTCGCAGCCAACCTACGGAACGACTTCCATTACTTCAAGTAATCAAATTAATTATACACCGCAAAAGGATTGGTATGGAAACGACTCATTTACATACACGATTAGCGACGGTAACGGTGGTACGGCTCAGGCTACGGTTTGGGTAAGTGTTTCGTCCGTTAACGATGCACCTGTTGTCAGTGATATTCCCGATCAAACAATAGACGAAGGGCAAACTTTCACCACCATTCATCTTGATGAATATGTAAGCGACGTCGATAATTCTGCCAGCGAACTATCGTGGACATATTCGGGAAATCAGGATTTACGAGTTACTATCGATTCCAATCATGTGGCAACCATAACTACTCCGGATTCGAATTGGTTCGGGCAAGAAACGATTACGTTTACCGCAACCGATCCGGATGGCGCATCCGACAGTGATGCTGCAGAGTTTACGGTGAATAATATCGACGATCCTCCGCAAGTGACAGCTATTCCCGGCCAAACTATTGATGAGGGCGAGACATTTAACTCCATTTCGCTTAATGATTATGTAACCGATCCTGATAATTCCGCCGATGAAATTACTTGGCATATTAAAGGCAATCAATATCTTTCGGTGCAAATAGATGCTAATAATGTGGCCATAATCGCGGTTCCGGATAGTAACTGGAACGGATCGGACACTCTTTTATTCATTGCTTCGGATCCCGCAGGATTGTCGGATAGTTGTTCGGCGATTTTTGTGGTTAATCCGGTTAATGATGCTCCTGTTATTAGCGATATTCCGGATCAAACGGTTAATGAAGGTACATCTTTTGCTGATATTCCGCTCGATAATTACGTTACGGACGTGGATGATGCCGATAGTTTGTTAATTTGGACGTATTCCGGTAATACGAATCTTAATGTGGAAATCCGTTCGAAGCATTTGCTTCATGTTTGGGCTAAAGATGACAATTGGAACGGTACGGAAACCATTTTGCTTACCGTAACAGATCCGCATGGTGCAAGCGATCAGGATTCGGTTTCGTTTACGGTATTGCCCGTTAATGATTCTCCCGTAGCTTTTGATGATACGGTTTTCATCTCGGAAGACAGTTCCATTGTATTTGCCGTTCTTAATAACGATACGGATGTGGATAATGATAGTTTGACGATCAGCACCTACACACTGCCGCTTCATGGGAAAGTTGTTTTGAATAATTCATTATTTTCATTTACTCCGGATACAAATTGGTTTGGTATCGATAGCATGCATTACGTGGTTAGTGACGGAAACGGCGGCCTAGATACGGGATTGGTAGTTATTCGCGTACAACCCGTTGATGATGCTCCTGAGATTTTGACCATTGCCGATCAGGTTATCCAGGAGGGTCAATCTTTTGCCCCTATCCCGTTAGATAACTATGTGAAGGATGTGGACGATCCGGATTCTCTGTTAAACTGGCAAGTTGAAGGAAATTCGGATTTATACGTATCGATCAATACAGATCGTATTTTACTTGTTAACCCGCCAACCCCTGATTGGAACGGCAGTGAATGGATTACGTTGATTGTTCGAGATACCTCAGGATTGGCCGATAGTGCTCAAATTAAATTTGTAGTAACTGCTGTCAACGATACGGTACAAATTTTCACACCTTTGCCATCTGTGGTTTTCAATGAAGATGATTCGTTGAATTATCTGTTTTCAAACTGGTTTCCGTATGTCGATGACAAAGATAATGCCGATTCCACTTTAATTTTTGATATCGAAGGCGGAAAATCGGTTTTCTTTTACAAAACGGATAGCAGTTTTGTTTTTAAAGCCTCTGCGAATTTCTTTGGCCAAGATACCTTGCGACTTACGGTAAGCGATGGTCAGGCGCCAAATTCTGCTCCATTATATGTTGTGGTGAATCCGGTTAATGATCCGCCAGAAATACATGATTTACCTTCGGAAGTTTATTTCGAAAATGACAGTTCCTTTGTCCTAACGATGAAAGAATATGCTTTTGACATAGATACACCTGATTCTTTGCTCAGCTGGAGTTTTACGGTTAGCAATGATTCGTTAAAATATATCTACAATCCGAAAACTACGGAATTAAAACTAAGTGCTCCCGAGTTCAGCGGGAAAGTCCAGCTTTTTTGTACATTAAGCGACGATAGTTTGGCTTCGGTTCGCGACACGATCCAAGTGGAAATTTCACAAGCGACTGGTATTGAAAATTCGATTGCGAACGGGATACCAAAAGAATTCGAATTGTACCAGAATTATCCGAATCCGTTTAACCCCACCACAACCATTCAATTTGCTTTGCCTAAAGGCGAACACGTAAAAATTGTGGTATACAATATTTTAGGTAAGATGGTTGCTACCATCTTGGACGCTTATGAACCTGCCGGTTACCATAAAGTGATTTTTGACGGCTCAGGTTTGGCCAGCGGAATATATTTTTACCAACTTCAATGTAAACATTTCAGCAAAGTACGAAAATTTGTTCTTTTAAGATAAAGACAACTAAAAACCAAATGGGAATCCGAGGGATTCCCATTTTTAATAGTTTCAACGTTATTTCCGACTGATTGCTATCAGTCGGAAACACAATGTGAAGGCAAAAGGACTGATAGCAATCAGTCCTTTTTTACAATATGCAATTTCGCTTTATTTTCTTATCTTTTGCCGCATATATCTTCCCATTAGTTCTGTTTTGGCCAGTATATGGCCTTCTATTTTTTTGAGCAATTCTGCTTTGCTTATTCCTGCGTTCACAGCTAACACGGTATCCAATGCGTATAATTTAAAATAATAACGATGTACCCCATTAGGCGGACACGGTCCGCCATATCCGATTTTACCAAAATCATTTGTCCCCTGTAAAGTACCATCCGTCAGTTTTCTAAGGGCCGGAATACCTTCTTTTAATTGATGTTGGTTACCCGGAATATTATAAATAACCCAATGTACCCAGGTTCCGCGCGGTGCATCCGGATCATCCGCAATAAGAGCAAATGTTTTTGTACCCGCAGGTGCATTATTCCATTTTAAAGCAGGAGAAATATCTTCTCCGTCGCAGGTATATTTTACTGGAATCATACCTCCCGAATCAAAGGCCGAACTTACCAATTGCATGGTTGTTCTCCCGTTTAAATGATTTCTGGTTTTATTTTTAGATTGACAACGAACAAACAAAAAAAATAAAACAACGATCAAACCAATAATGCCCCATTTCCCCATGGTAATTTCCTCCGCAAAATCCATACGTTTTCCACAATTTACAATCGAATAATTGTCTTAGGCAAAAATATTTAGATATCAGCAAATCGATTGCAAACAAGGAAATAAAATTTTAACTTTAAAAAAAAGGTGAAAAAAGCTATGACCGCCGAACCCAAGCAAGCAATTTTCCGTTTTTACGCCGAATTAAACGATTTCCTGCCATCCAAGTATAAACAGAAAGATATTACATATTCATTTTGGGGGTCCCCAACCGTTAAAGATGCCATCGAAGCATTAGGCGTTCCCCACACGGAAGTCGATTTAATTCTCGCAAACAACAAGTCGATAGATTTTCACTATAATTTGAATCATAACGATCGCATCGCCGTCTATCCCGTATTCGAACGTCTGGACATTAGTCAGTTACAGCGCTTACACCTATACCCTTTACGCCAAACACAATTTATAGTAGATACCAACTTAGGTAAATTAGCCCGAAACCTTCGTTTACTCGGTTTTGACACACTATATGAGAACACCTATACCGATATCGAAATCATCCGCATTGCGGAAGAAGAAAAACGATTGATATTAACCCGAGATATTGCGCTGTTAAAAAACGGGCGCGTTTCCAGAGGTTATTGGGTAAGAGCAACCAATCCGGATAATCAGATAAAAGAAATTCTCAACAAATTCGATCTTTTAAACCAAATCAAACCGTTCTCACGATGTCTCATTTGCAACCACAAATTAGCAAAGATTTCAAAAGCAGAAATTCTTCATCAAATTCATCCCAAAACAAGGCAGCATTTCAATGAATTTTATCGCTGTAAAAAATGTGATCAAATATATTGGCCGGGCAGTCATTACCAACGAATGCAAAAAATGATCAAAAAATGGCTTAAACAATAAAGGAGGGCAAAGCAAAACGCAAAATCATCCCCAAAATCAATTATTCGTTTATTTCAAAACCGATATCTGTTCATCCGCATGATAAGAGCTACGCACCAAAGGTCCCGCCTCCACATGCGTAAAGCCCGAATCCAAAGCAATTTGTTTTAAATGCGCAAATTCAGCCGGCGTATAAAAACGGTCCAAAGGATAATGCATTTTTGTAGGAGGTAAATATTGCCCAATCGTTAAAATATCACAGTCAATGGTTCGTAAATCATGGAAAAGTTCGATAATTTCATCCCATTGTTCCCCCAAGCCCACCATAATACCCGATTTAATAATAAAACCGCGCTGTTTTGCGTGTTCCAAAATGCTCAAAGAACGATCATATCGGGCCTGAACACGTATTTCCTTTTGCAACCGTTTAACCGTTTCCAGATTATGATTCAGAATATGCGGCCCGGCATCCAAAACCGTATCCAAATCGCTCAAATTGCCTTTAAAATCAGGAATTAGCACTTCTATCGAACATGCAGGTGCCATTTTACGAATCAAACGAATTGTCTCGGCAAAAATAAACGCACCGCCATCCGAAAGATCATCGCGCGTTACGGAAGTAATAACCGCATGGCGAAGTTTCAATTCCGCAACCGCCTCAGCAACCCGCCGAGGTTCATCCGTATCATATTCATGGGGCTTGCCCACTTCGATATTACAAAATTTACAGCTACGCGTACAAATATTACCTAAAATCATAAATGTAGCCGTTCGTCGACTCCAGCATTCACCGATATTCGGACAACGAGCGCTTTCGCAAACCGTATGTAATTTCTGACGATTAATTAACGAGCGGACATCGGAAAAATCTTTATTGATACCCAATTGAACTTTTAGCCAATCGGGCCGTCGAAGTCGTGTATTAATAGCGGTGTTTGCAATATTTTGTTTTTTAGACACAGTGCGTCTCCTCGCATTTACATTGCAATTATCAACGGAGACGCACAATATAATATTTCCTTAAAACAGAACAAAATAATTTAAATTACCAGCGCATTAACGATGAAGCCCAGGTAAAGCCGCTTCCAAAGGAGGCAATACAAATTAAATCGCCTTTTTTAATGCGACCTTCTTCCAGCGCCTCACTCATGGCAATAGGAATCGAGGCAGCGGTAGTATTTCCATATTTGTGAATATTACTCACAACTTTCTCTTCGGGTAACCCCAACTTCATGCGCATTGCTTCGGTAATACGCATATTAGCCTGATGCGGAATAACAAGATCTATATCTTCCAGCTTAACATCGGCAGCATTTACCGCTTCCATAATAACCTCAGGAAATCGCGTAACAGCATGTTTAAATACATAGCGACCATTCATATGCGGATAAATACGTCCTTGATCTATTAAATCATGTGTTATAAACGGAAATTGAGCGCTTCCGGGAACCTCTACCCACAATTCCTTGGCATAATTGCCATCGGCATGCAAATGATTGGTTAAAATTCCGCGTCCGTCGTCCTCTTCATGGGCAGATAAAACAACCGCTCCGGCACCGTCGCCAAATAGAACAGCCACATCACGTCCTGCCGTAGTAAGATTTAAGCCTCCGCTATGCACTTCGGCACCAACGACCAAAATGTTGTTGTACATGCCCGTCTTAATAAACTGATCTGCTGTTGCGACGGCATACACAAATCCGGTACACTGATTGCGAATATCCATGGCACCAATACCAGGAATTCCCAGATGTACCTGCATAGGGCAACCCGCCCCCGGGAAAAAATAATCCGGACTCAAAGTGGCAAAAATGATAAAATCTATTTCCTGAGGCGTCAATCCGGCCATTTCAATCGCTTTTTTAGCCGCTTGTGCTCCCATATAAGAAGTAGTCTCCCCTTTTTCGACCGATGCAAATCGGCGCTCTTGAATACCTGTGCGTTCCCGAATCCATTGATCCGAGGTATCCATCATCTTTTCCAGATCAAAATTCGTTACCACACGATCGGGTAAATAACGGCCTACCCCTTTAATAATCGAACGTCTCATAAACTTTGGTCCTCCTGTTTTCCAAGTTTAAAATCCTTAAGATAGAATAAAGATTATGTTTTAAACGGATATTGTTTTAAATCACGAATTCATAAAATACTTATTTAAAAAGGACTTAATTGCCTTTATCACTGCCGGCTCTTTAAGTAATGAAGAATGACCGTGTCCTTTTGCCACAAATGTTTCTACGTTATGGCGTTTTGCAGTAAACTTAATTTTTTCCATATCATCAAACGGGACCAATTCGTCCTTATCGCCGTGAATAAGCAAGACAGGTGTGTAAAAACGACGAATGGCATAAAGCGGAGAAATTTCATTAAACGGACGTCCTATTTTCCATTCAATGTATTTTAGTACAACTTTAATCAGCCAAGGGGGAATTCCATTTTGCCTGAATCCCCCATACATAATCCGGCGCACATCGGCAAAAGCGCTGATGGATACAACGCCATCAACGCGTTTATCATCGGCAGCGGTAAGTATTCCCGCAGCGGCACCTAAAGAATGGCCTAAAACAATAACTTGCTTTGGAGCATTAACCTGGTTTAAAACATAGGTTAGTGCATTGCTTAAATCGGTTTCAAATTTTAAAATAGTCATCAACTTTTCTTTATCGCTTTTACCGTGATTACGCGCGTTTACCAAAAATAAGCGACATGTTTTCACAAGTTCTTTTGCAGCGGGCAAAAAAACTTCACTGGTATTGGCCCAACCATGTATAGCCACAACCACAACAGAAGCGTTCGATGTCGGATTCAAATCATAAAGCTGAATTTTCTTTCCGTTCTCCGTAGGGATCAGCAATTCTTGGTATTGAAATATTGATGAATCCGGTTTTTGTTTTTCATGTATTTGGGCAAAATGAAAGGCTCTGTATACCAGATAACGTATTAAAGCCCAGAAAGAGAGACCCGCTATTAACAACACCAAAAGCGCTAATAAAATATTAAAAACCATTTCAGGCTCCGGTTAAAATTTTGCTAAATATATCGGGATATCCGATTTTATGCAATTAAAATAGCCGTTAAATTAACATTTTGACCTACGTTACCGGTAACTGGGAACCGAATCTCGATTGATACGTTAATGAGTCTATTTATAATTTTTCTTTTTGCGGAGACTTTAAAGTTTTCGTAACTTTAAGGTTCCATTGTATTTAACAAAAAGGTTTTGCCATGAATTCCGAAAGATATTTAATACGGTTTTTAGGATTGATTTTTATCGGCGCTTTGCTGCTATCTGGCTGTAATCGACGTATTGTCGATGCGAACAACCATCAGGCACCGACTGACAGTACTACGGTACTGGTTCACCGCAAAGGTTTAGCCGATCGATTTGAAATAGCCACTTGGAATATTGAGAATTTCCCCAAATCCAATAGCCAAACGATTAATGATGTAGCCCAGATTATTAAAGATTTGGATTTGGATTTGTATGGCGTCGAAGAAATTACCAGTGTACGCTCTTTCGATGAAATGCTAAAAAAATTACCTGGCTGGAAAGGGGTTCTTTCCAGCGATACTTATAGTAATGGTTCGTATCAAAAAACAGGAATTTTGTTCAAATCCGACTTTATTTCGGTTTCCAATGTACAAAATATTTTTGAAGGCGACGGTTATGCTTTTCCCAGGCCTCCTTTGGAAGCGTATGTTACGGTTAAAGATCTTGAAGGAATAAAATTCGATTTTAATCTGATTGTACTGCACTTAAAGGCCAAAGGAGGCTCTTCCAATGAGGCGCGACGTAAGAGCGCCTGTCAAAAATTGTATCAATATATTAACGATGAAATCGCAGCAGGTGCCGATTCCGATTTCGTTGTAATTGGTGATTGGAACGACGAAGTTTCCGATCCGCCCGAAAGCAATGTTTTTGAACCTTTTTTAAACGATCCTAATATGTACACGTTTTTGACCCTGTCTTTAACCAATCAATATTCATATATTTCGACCACATTTAAAAGTTTAATTGATCAAATTTTGATTACAAAAAGCGTGCGACGTGAATACGGAAACGGTTTATGCCAAGTTTTGTACTTAGACCAAGAATATCCGAGTTATGTTAGTTTTGTTTCGGACCACCGTCCGGTAATGGCGCGCTTTAATGGTTTTAAGTTAAAGCTGCAATAGTCTAATCTACCGCTTCGAATTAGATTGCCATATCGGGACTTTGCCGCTTTTGTTTTTGATGGTACCCCCAAATAAAAAGCAAAATACCCAACGTATCGGCCAATAAATCCCAAACCGAAGAACTGCGTCCAGGAACCATAAGTTGATGGAGTTCATCTGAGACTGCAAAAATAAAACCCGTAAAAAAAGCTAAGCGGTAGGCGTTTTGGCGAATCCATGCTTTGCCTTCCATTGTGAATCCCCGAATTAACAACCAGCCTAATATCCCGAAGATCAAAAAATGCACGATTTTATCTTCGATGTGCAACCCGAGCACAGGTAAACGAAATCCTTCAAGTGAAGATTCGATCGTAACCAAAATCATCAGAGTAATCCAAGGCGTATGGGCGTTGATCCTGTTTTCCATCTTAGCCTATCCTTTTTAGCAAAATTTATTTTCAATAAATGAAAATTTAATAAATTATTTGAAATTGCCAAATTTTGTCTTATCGCGGATAAAATAATTTAGTTTGACATCGCTTGCGGCGATTTCTAAATTGACTTATTGATGCAGGAGACACTTATGCCTTTACTGAAAAATGGGAAATACGAAATCGCTTTTCCAAGTAGTATAAAATATTTGGAAGAGGTGGAACGTATTACAACAAAAATTGCTTCCGAACTTCAGTTTAAAGAATCGGTTCGGGATGATCTTTCCATTGCCGTAACGGAATTATTTAACAATGCGTTGCATCACGGTAACAAGGGCGATGCAACGAAAAAGATTGTTGTTACTTTCAAGATACAGAATAAGGCATTGTCTATTACGGTTAAGGATGAAGGGGAAGGCTTTGAACCGGAAAAATTACGTGACCCGCTGTTGCCGGAAAATATATATGATGTTAGCGGACGCGGAATTTATTTGGTAAAACAATTGGTTGACGATTTGAAATTTAATATTACGGACAAAGGCAGCGAAATTACCATCGTTAAAAAATTGCCTAACTCAAAGCTGCAAAAACAACAAAATTCCGTTTCTTCATAGAAAACGGATGATTACGTCTTTTTATTGATTATACGAACGCTATGAATATCTAAATCTAAATTCCGGCTTTATGTATCGAACCTCATCATTAAGTTTGAACTAATGATTTTAACGAATAACTATTCTCGGGAGATTTTTTTAATGTCTATAAATAAAAAGAATATTACTGTTGCTGTTGCTATGAGCGGTGGGGTAGACAGCTCGGTGGCTGCCTTGCTTTTAAAAGAACAAGGCTATAATTGCATCGGCGTTACAATGCAATTGTTGGATTACTCTATAACCGGTGACTATGTCGATTATGAAAATGCATGCTGTTCATTGGATTCCATTGCTGACGCTCGTTTGGTTTGCTCTAAGTTGAAAATTCCGCATTATGTCGTGAATTTCAGTCGTCAATTTTATGATTCGGTTATTGATGATTTTATTACGCAATATTTGAATGGTAACACGCCGAATCCGTGCGTTATTTGTAATAAAAAAATAAAATGGCAAGCTTTAATCGCACGCGTAAAGGAATTGGGCGCGGATTATATTGCCACTGGACACTATGCCCGAGTACGGTATAATTCTCAAACCGAACGCTATGAATTGCTACAAGGCGTTTACAAAGCTAAGGATCAGTCCTATGCCTTATGGGCTATTACGCAAGAAAGTTTGGCCCGCACTTTGTTCCCACTCGGTAATTTTACCAAGCCCGAAATCAGGGAGATGGCAGATCGTTTTAATCTTGTAACCGCTAAAAAAAAGGAAAGTATGGAGATTTGCTTTGTGCCGGATAACGATTACAAACGTTTTTTGACTTCGGTTGTTGACCATTTGGAATACCGGGTTCGGGATGGCGAACTGGTTACGGTTAAAGGCAAAGTTGTGGGCCGACACAAAGGTTACCCTTTTTTTACTATTGGCCAACGTCGCGGTTTGGGACAAGGATTTGGTAAGCCGATGTACGTGGTGGCCATCGATGCACAACAAAATCGCGTAATAATCGGTGAGGAAAAATATCTGTATTCCACCGAACTTGTGGCAAACTCGGTTAACTTTGTCAGTATTGCGCATGCAAAAAACGGTGTCAGGGCACAGGTAAAAATTCGTTACAAATCACCGGCTGCCCAGGCTATGATTTTTTCGCTGGATGACGGACGCGTGCGCGTTGTTTTCGATGAGCCGCAGAAAGCAGTAACACCAGGCCAGTCTGCCGTGTTCTACGAGGGTGAGAAGGTACTGGGCGGCGGCATTATCGAATCTTTTAAACGACAAATTACAACAGATTTTTTAAAAAACAATGTTTAAATTCAAAAATGCTTGCTACCGATTTTTCTTTGGTGTAACTTCCGCTTGGTTTTGCGGGCGCAGCCCGCTAAGTTAAAATCTGACTGATTGCTATCAGTCAGATTCCGATGTTTGGCGGGGACTGATAGCTATCAGTCCCCGTGATTGTTATCACCAAACACAGAGAGTTCACCATGTCTGTACAAAAGCCCGAAAAAACCATTACCATTCCCTCTCTGCTCCGCATGAAAGAACGCGGAGAGCCGATTACCATGCTCACAGCCTACGACTTTTTAATGGCTTCCATCTTGGATCAAAGCGGTATAGATATCATCTTAGTCGGTGATTCCGGAGGTATGGTTATGGCAGGTCATGAAAACACCCTATCTGTAACCATGAACGAGATGTTACATTACGTTAAATCTGTACGTCGCGGTGTTAAACGCGCTTTATTAGTTGCCGACATGCCTTTCCTTTCCTACCAAATAAGCACGGAAGAGGCCATTCGTAATGCAGGACGCTTCCTGCAGGAAGCCGGAGCCGAAGCTGTCAAAATCGAGGGAGGCACTCCCCTTATTCCCACCATTGAGCGTTTGGTGCAATTAGGGATTCCCGTAATGGGACATTTGGGACTAACCCCCCAATCCATCCATCAATTGGGAGGATATGGAATTCAAGGAAAAGATACACAAGCTGCCGAACGCTTAAAAAGAGAAGCCCTGCAATTACAGGAAAGCGGCATTTTTGCTTTGGTACTGGAAAAAGTTCCCGCCCTTTTAGCCAAACAAATTAGCGCGCAACTCAAAATTCCTACCATTGGCATCGGTGCCGGAAAATATTGCGATGGCCAAGTATTGGTCAGCCATGACATGTTGGGACTTTATGAAAAATTCAAGCCCAAATTCGTACGTCGGTATGCCGAATTAGGCAAAGCCATGTCCCAAGCATTCAAACAATACATAAACGATGTAAAACAAAAAAATTTCCCGAACGAAAATGAAAGTTATTAAAACCATTAGCGAAATGCGGCAATGGAGCCGAAAGACAAAAATGCGCAGACAAAAAATCGGTTTCGTACCCACCATGGGCTATTTACATGAAGGCCATTTAAGCTTGATACGCGAAGCGCATAAACACGCCGACCAAATCGTCGTTAGCATTTACGTTAATCCCACACAATTCGGACCAAATGAAGACTTCGATCGGTATCCGAGAGACTTTGAACATGACGAACATCTTTGTCGTAATGAAGGCGTTGACATCGTCTTTTACCCGCATGATGAAGAAATGTACGGTCCCTTTCATAAAACCTATATCATTACCGAAAATCTTGCCGATGTTCTCTGCGGAAAATCTCGCCCCACTCACTTTCGCGGCGTTACTACCATTGTTGGTAAATTATTTAATATCGTGCAACCCGATATAGCCGTGTTCGGCCAAAAAGATGCTCAGCAAGCCATTATCATTAAGCGTATGGTAGAAGACCTTAACTTCCCCGTTCAAATCGAAATCGCCCCCATTATACGCGAAGCCGACGGTCTGGCCATGAGTTCGCGCAATAAATACCTTAGCCCCCGACATCGCAAAGAAGCCACCGTCCTATATCGCAGTTTACAATTGGCAAAAAAAGAATACGCCAATGGCAATAACGATCTGGAATCCATTAAGGAAAAAATGCGTAAACTCATCGAAAGCGAATCATCAGGCAAAATCGACTATATCGAAGCCGTAGATGCCCAAACGCTCGGAACTCCGAACCCAGCGACCGGCGAAATTTTAATAGCCTTGGCTGTTTACTTCGGCACAACCAGACTCATCGACAACATTATTCTGGCAAAGCGCCTTAACGATAAAAAAACTAGGGAACCAAAAAGAAAAAATTAAATTAAATCATTTGAAAATACAGAACAAATGGATTAAATTAACAAAGAAAAAACCGCCGTCTTTTTAAGAAAGGAGAAACGTGCAATGAGACGTACCGTTATTTTGGCTATTGCCCTATTTACGATTTTCTCCTTATATAATAACAGTTTCGCACAATACCGCAATCAACCTACTCAGCCCAATATTTCAACCGCACTGAGCGGTATGCCCAGTTCCTTTTTAGGCGGCTTTTTAAACCCAGAAAAATTCCACATGCATCATACCGTCTCCATGTCGTTCGGTTCGTTTTTCGGCCAAAGTATGATGCTTAGCAGTTACATTAATAGCATGGAATATCAATTTTCCAAAAATCTCTGGCTTCAGGCCAATTTGGGCATTATGTCTTCTCCCTATAACACATTCGGGAAAAATTTCTTTTTAAATAAGCCCCAATTTTTCGGCAGTGCCCAATTAAATTATCGCCTTAACGATAAAACCAGTCTCATGTTCAGGGTTGAATCTTCCCCGTGGGGATACGGTTACGGAAGCGGCCATGGCAATTATCAACCCATGTTTTATGATTTTTCACCCTTGGCCCGATAAAGCCAATCAAAATAATTCGCCCGTTTAATTGCAAATCTATTATTAAATTCAAAATTATTAACAAAAATATTAGAATTGCATGCCCAATTTGTTTAAATTTCCCCACGTTTGGAGCAAAGTTATCATAATCTAAAAATTTAGGAGCGATTTATAAACTTGAAACGTCGCAGAAGATTAAACACTTATACCATTCAGCGTAAACGCACCAAACAAGTTCAACGCCGTCCAGCGGCTAAAGAGCCCGGGCCATTTTGGACTTTGGTCAAATTTCTTATTATTATCGGATTAATCATACTTATCGGTTATTTCGGGTTTAAATACCTGTTACCCGCCATACAGCAAAAACTACCGTCTTTGCATCTCGGGCAAAACACATCATCCGTAGAAGCGCCTGTTACATCCCCCCCCAAGGCACTTCCTGTAGAAAAACCGCCTCAAAAGGCAGCGGAACAAAATCAGCCGTCGGAGCCCCAATCTTCCGTGGGAAACGATTCCTTTGTACGCGCCATTCAGGTAGAAATACTAAACGGTTGCGGACAACAGGGAGTGGCTAAAACTTTAGCCGCCAAACTTAAAAACCTAAAATATGATGTCGTAAACACCGGCAATTACTTAAGAAAAGGAAGGCCATATTTTAAAGTAAGCAAAACCAGAATGATCGACCAGCTAAACACCAAAGAATCCCGCAAAAAATGCCTTAATTTAGCCAAACAAATAGGCATTTCGGAAAAACAAGTACAATCGTTTTCCAATCCCAATCCCATTGCGGATATTACCATTATAATCGGACAAGACTACAAAAAACTACCCGTATTCAAAGGAACAAAATGATGACAGCATCGAAACTGGCTAATAAAATTACGGAACTGGCTCTGGAAAAAAAAGGCAGACAAATCGTTAAAATCGACATTAAGGACATAACGGATTATGCCGATTATTTTATTGTAATTACCGGCGATTCCGGATTGCAAATCAAGGCCATTGTCGATCATATTGAAGACGAATTGGCCAAAGAAGGCATAAAAGCATACAGCAAAGAAGGATACGAATACCAACGTTGGGTATTGCTAGACTATGTTGACGTAGTTGTACACGTATTTAATCAACAAGCAAGAGAATTTTACGGAATCGAGCGTTTGTACGCCGATGCGAAAATGGAATTTATCACGGACGAAAAGGCATGACAACTCAAGAATTTATCGTTCAAAAGTTAACCGACTTTTTACAAACAATTAATATTACCGACATCGAAATACATCTGGAAAAACCGAAAGAAAAAAAATTCGGTGATTTTGCAACCAATTTGGCCCTGCAATTGGCTCGTCCTTTAAAGAAAAATCCCAGACAAATAGCCGAAGAGATCAAAGCATTTATCGGAACAAACCCGCGCTTTATTGCCAAAATCGAAATCGCTGGCCCAGGCTTTGTTAATTTTTACGCTGCCTCGGCAAACTTTTACACACAACTTGCCGAAATTTTAAAACAAAAAGAACACTTCGGGCAAAGTAATTTGGGTGCGGGCCAAAAAGCCCAAATCGAATTTGTCAGCGCTAACCCAACCGGTCCTTTAACCATCGGGCATGGACGTGGTGCCGTGCTGGGCGATACCATCGCACGACTGCTGCAAGCAGTCGGCTATCAGGTAACCCGTGAATATTACTTCAACAATGCCGGACGTCAAATGCGCATTCTAGGCGAATCTGTCCGCTTGCGCTATCTGGAGCTTTGCGGCGAAAAAATCGACTTCCCCGAAGATTATTATCAGGGTGCTTACATCATCGACATCGCTCGCGACATTTACAACGAAAAGGGCAAACAACTCAAGAATGCCGATTACACCTATTTTAAAGACAAAGCGGAAGCCGTTATTTTTGCAGACATCAAACGAACCGTTAAACGCCTCGGCTTCGAATTCGATGTGTTTTACAACGAAAAATCACTATACGACGAAGGTAAAATCAATTGGGTAATTGAAGGCCTGCGAGAAAAAGGGCTTATTGCCGAACGCGACGGTGCCCTCTGGTTTTTAACCAGCAAACTCGGATTCGAAAAAGATCGCGTTATCATCAAAAGTAGCGGAGAACCCACCTATCGCTTACCCGATATTGCCTATCATGTGGAAAAAATCAAACGCGGGTTCGATTTAATTATCGATATCTTCGGCGCCGACCATATTGCCACCTATCCCGATGTATTAGCCGCCGTTAAAGCCCTGGGTTACGATATCGATCGCATCAAAGTATTAATCCACCAATTCGTAACCCTAACCGAAGGCGATGAAGTGGTAAAAATGTCAACCCGTAAAGCCAATTTTGTTACTTTGGACGAATTGATGGACGAAGTAGGCGTAGATGTTACCCGTTACTTCTTCCTCATGCGTAGCATGAGTTCACACTTAAATTTCGATTTGACCCTGGCAAAAAAACAATCCGACGAAAATCCGGTATTCTACATTCAGTACGCGCACGCCCGTATTTGCAGCATCCTAAAATTAGCCGAAGAAAAAAATATCCGTTTGCAGGAAATTCCCGAGCTTTCCGTGCTGCAAAAAGAGGAAGAAATCAACCTGATAAAACATTTGGCGCATTTTCCCGCAATCATAACAGCCGCGGCGCAAAACTACGAACCGCATCGCCTGACTAATTATCTGTTCGATTTGGCAACGCTATTTCATAAATTTTATACAGAATGCCGAGTTATCGGAGATGACCAACGTTTAACATTGGCCCGTTTGGCGCTGATTGATGCCACACGCCATATTTTGGCTAACGGGTTAAAACTTTTAGGGATTTCGGCCCCAAATCACATGTAAAAACAAAGGAATTAAAAAATGAGTTTGTTAGTTGTCGGCTCCATTGCCTATGATACCGTAGAAACCCCTTTTGGCAAAGTTGAAGACTCTTTAGGCGGATCGGCCCTGTATTTTAGCGCCGCCGCCAGTTTGTTCGGACCGGTAAATGTTGTCGGAGTGGTTGGCTCCGATTTCGATGCTTCCAAAATTTCATTCCTGAAAAAACGCGGCGTTAACCTCGACGGGCTGTACATGGAAAGCGGCAAAACATTTCGCTGGGGTGGACGCTACTACGAAGATATGAACAAACGCGAAACATTGTTTACCTATTTGAATGTGTTCGAACGTTTTCAGCCCCGAATCCCCGAAACCTACCAACATTCCGAATACATTTTTTTGGCTAATATCGATCCCGAACTGCAACTGCAAGTACTCGATCAAATAGAAAAACCCAAATTGGTTGTTTTGGACACAATGAACTTTTGGATTAACGGAAAACGGGCAAAGCTCGAAACCGTGCTGAAACGCAGCGATATTATTGTTGTGAACGATCAGGAAGCACGCGAATTAACCGGCGAATTCAATTTGATCAAAGCAATAAAACGCATTGTGGAACTGGGGCCCAAAAGCGTTATCGTCAAAAAAGGCGAACACGGTGCCATGTTATACCATGCACAAAAATTCTTCTTTGCTCCTGCATTTCCTCTGGAAAAAGTGGTAGATCCTACAGGCGCCGGAGATAGCTTTGCCGGCGGATTTATGGGCTATATTGCCCAAACCGACAAAATCGATTTTAATACATTGAAAAAAGCCATCATTTACGGAAGCACCATTGCCTCTTTTAATGTGGAAGACTTTAGTTTTAATCGTTTAAAAACATTAACAATGGAAGAAATCGAACAGAGGGTAAAAGCATTTAAAGAGCTAACCACTTTTTAATCTAATGCGATTCGGCATTAATGATAATAGTAAAAATACTTCCTTTGCCCAAAGTACTCTCTACGATAATTTCACCGTTATGCGCTTCAACAATCTCCTTAACCATCGGCAGACCGACTCCTATACCACCGCCCATAAATTCCGTCTTGGAAGTAAAATGGTGTAATTCGTTCTGCACTTCGTAAAACGGCTCGAAAATGTAATGAATTTTATCATGGGGAATTCCGATACCCGTATCGATAACAGAAATAAAAACCTGATTTTTATTTTGCTCATACTTGGTGCGAATTAATACATTGCCGCCCTCTTTCGTATATTTTAACGCATTCTGAACAAGTTCGGTCAACGCTTTTTCCATCTTGTGCGGGTCAATAACCGCAATAGGATCGCTATCATCTAAACGATACATAAGCTGAACTTTACGCAGGACAAACAATTTTTTCATTTTCTTAAAAACATGCAAAACCAGCCCGTTAACTCGGACACGCTTTTTATTCAAATGCCCTGTGTAATGCGACAAAATGGAAAGATCGTGCATATTTTCCACCATTTCGGCCATTTCGTTAATGGTGGACTTAATGATCTTCATATATTCTTTTACGGATTCGGGTACATGGCCTTCCAAATCCATTTCCAGTAAGTCAAAATACCCTTTTAATACCGCAATAGGCGTGCGTAGTTCATGATTGGTAATGGTGATAAATTTGTTCTTCATATCATTCAGTTTGCTTAGCTCTTCATTTAAGCTACGCAACTCTTTATTCTCTTTTTTGGCATTTATCGTCTGAATACAGCGGTTTAGCACAATACGCACATGTTCAAACGATACCGGTTTGGTGATGTAATCGAATGCCCCTTGTTTCATAGCTTTTATGGCATTTTCGATTGTGGCAAATCCGGTAATAACAATTACCTCCGTATCCGGATAATTTTTTTTGATTAAACGCAGAGTCTGCAATCCGTCCATTACAGGCATATTCAAATCCGTAAACACGATTTGGTAAGGTTGCTTTTTTAACTTGCCCAAACCTTCCATTCCGTTTTCAGCCGTGTCAATTTTGAAACCCAAAAATTCAAACATATCCACATAACTTTCCCGTACCTCGGGCTCATCTTCAATAATCAAAATTTTAAACGGATTCGGCTCCGATTTATCCGTAGCAACCGGTTGCTTTATTTTTACTTCGGCTTCCACGAATTAATTACTCCTTATTTCCTGCGGAACATTGATAATCAATTCCCTAATGCGTTCCAATTCTGCGTTAATGCGGTCAATATATTCGTTAGTTTTCATGTTTTTCGATTCCAGGGTTTCCTCCAGCAAAAATACCGATGTATTCAAAATGCTTAATCGTGTGCGCAAACTTTCTAATAAACTTTCATAATCTTTGATTAAATTTTCCATCTTTCCATGATCCTTCATAACGAATCGATCGTTTAATTTCCTTTGTAATAGTGTTCGACATGAAGATTTGAATATTAAATAAATTCCATGAAAAGTGATACAAAATCGCCATTTGGCTGTTTTTTGCATTTGGATATTTTTTTTTGCAAAATAGTATAAGTGGAACGGAGTCAAACAGGGGAGATAAAAATGGAACGGTCATCTATGATCCCGGCCAAATGGTGGGAACCCGCAGAAAACAAACGGGTTATTTGCACTCTTTGTCCGCGCTATTGCAATATTCCCGAGGGGAAAATTGGCTTCTGCTTTGTGCGTCGCAATGTAGATGGCAAATTGTATTCAACCGCCTACGGAAGGCCCACCGGCTTTGCCGTCGATCCCATCGAAAAAAAACCGTTAAATCACTTCTTCCCAGGCACAACTATTTTGAGCTTTGGAACCGCTGGTTGCAATTTGGGATGTAAATTTTGCCAGAACTGGACCATGAGCAAAGCACGTCAGGACGAGCAAAATTCCTTGTACGTTACCCCGCAAGAGGTGGTTCGTCTTGCTCAAAAATATAATACCCCCTCCATTGCTTTTACCTACAACGACCCGATTATTTTCGGAGAGTACGTTATGGATATTGCGCATATCGCCAAAAAGGTAGGCATTCACACCGTAATGGTCACAAACGGTTATATCGATAAAGAAGCGCGCAAACAAGTATTTAAAAACATTGACGCCGCCAATGTAGACTTAAAAGCCTTTAGCGAAGATTTTTACTACCGCTTGACCAACGGGCATCTTCAACCTGTTTTGGACACACTAATATGGCTAAAAAATGAAACCGATGCCTGGATTGAGATAACCAATTTAATCATACCTCACGAAAACGATTCCGCCGACGAAATCAAGCGCATGTGTGAATGGATTTTAGAAAATCTGGGGAACTCGGTACCTTTGCATTTTACCGCTTTCCATCCGGATTTTAAAATGACGAACTACCCGCCTACTCCCTATGCCACATTGCGCAAGGCCCGAGAAATTGCTTTAAAATGCGGCCTAAATTATGTGTATGTGGGTAACGTACACGATCCCGAAGGACAAACGACCTTCTGTCCAGGCTGCGGGCGCGCCCTGATTAAACGCGATTGGTACAGCATTCCAGAAATTCATCTGCAAAACGGCAAATGTCCTTATTGCACCCAGACAATATCCGGACGCTGGCAATGAAAGGCAAACAATACAAACAAAACAATCTCCGAGCTTTTTCCCCCGTCGGCTTTCTGGTAGGTTGGCAACTTCGTTGGCTAAATCGGCGGAATTTTAGTAATTTAACCCTTTGTATTTTAAGCTGATTTGAGGCATTTATGGCATTTAATCGTATTTTGCTTGTACAAACCGCTTTTTTAGGCGATACCATCTTAGTTACCCCGCTCATTCGGGCTGTCCGCTCTCTGTTTCCCGATTCGCAGATCGATATTCTGGTTATTCCGCAAACAGCCGGTGTTTTGCAAAATAACCCGCATTTGAACAAAATCATATTATTCGACAAAAGAAGAGATAAAAAATCCGCCTTTACACATACCCTTAAACGGCTTAAAAACGAACATTACGATTTGGCCATTACCGCACATAGTTCCTTTACCACCGGTTTGCTTTTAAAACTGGCCGCCATTCCGCAACGCATCGGTTTTGATCGAAATCCCATTCGTTTTTTTTTAACGCAAACGGTACCCGTCCCTTCAACCGGCCATACCATCGAAAAAAATTTGGCTTTATTAAAACCTTTCAGCCATCGTAAATTTCCCATACAAACGGAAATTTTCCCATCGCATAAAGAAAAATATCTGGCACAAAATTTACTGCAACGTTTAAATGCCGATCGCCCCAAAATTGCTATTGCTCCGGGTTCGGTTTGGCCCACCAAACGTTGGCCTAAAAACTACTATGCCGAACTGATCAAAAACATCAAAAACGAATTTTCTCTGATCTTCATCGGCAGTCAGGCCGAACGCGAACTATGTACATGGATTATTGAGCAGGCGGGAGCGCAAGCAGCAATGAACCTGGCAGGCGAACTTTCGTTACTGCAATCGGCCGCTGTAATCGAACGTTGCGATTTGATGCTCTGCAATGACAGCGGCGCCTTGCATTTGGCCAATGCCATGCAAACCGACGTTTTTGCTTTTTTCGGACCAACCGTTAAAAAATTCGGATTTTACCCGTTCAGGCCAAACGACTTTGTTTTTGAAATACCTCATTTATCTTGCCGCCCTTGCGGCAAACACGGCAGCCAAACATGTCCGCAAAAACATTTTCGTTGTATGTTGGAAATTATACCGTCAACCGTAGAACAAAAAATAAGAGAGCGCTTTTCTGTAAACACCAAGTCCGGTCTTTATTTTAAATAATCCCTTTACGTGTTCCCTATACTTGGCACAAACACCTTGTTACCAAAGCCAAATTGGCAGCTTCGCACTGCGTGCAAACCGACTATTTTCTAAAATAGCATGTACAAATGCTTTAACCGATTCGAACTTTAATGACCGTGCATACAACTTAGTGGCTTGCCAGATTAACCGTCGCTCTTTTGCGAAGAAGGAAATCTCATTTCCCTTAAAAATTGCCGTACCGAAGCCGCATCCCGCAATTCCACAATGCGGGCATACGGTTGCTCCATGCCTTCCGTACAATTACGGCACATTTCAACGGAGCGACGATTTGTTAATATTTTCCTGCGAAAAGCCATGTATTTTTCATTCTTAAAAATGCTTTTAAACGGTTGGTTCTCAGCAAACAAAAAAGCCATGGCATATTCCGCATCTTTGTCAAAGCAACACGGGCTCACCGAGCCATCCCAATTAATGGTGGCATTCAGCCACAAGCGTTTGCAAAAATTAGGTAATTTGCTTTTGAGTTTAAAAGTCGTACCGTCAAACTCATAACGCGTAAAATCCGTATCTTGCGGCAAATATTCCAGCCCCTGTTGAGCGGAATAAATTTGCACCGTTTTAAACGCAATACGTTCCACATCGTTCTTTTGCGCAATTCGAACAATATCAGCCAATTCCCGCTGATTGTGTTTAAACACCAAAAACTGCAACTCAATCATGGGACGCGGGCTCTTCAGTTCCCGTTTGGCCCGCGCCAAATTTTCCAATCCTTGCATTACCGTGTTAAAGTTGCCCCCCACCCGATACTTGGCATAGGTTTGCGCATTGGTGCCGTCCAATGAAAAAATAATCTGGTCTAGCCCCGACCGCACAATTGCGCGGGCATCTTCCGCAGAGCGAATAAAATGGCCGTTGGTAGAAGTTTGGGTCATCATGCCATATTGCTTGGCATAGGCCACCATGTCTAAAAATTGCTTGTTTAAAAAAGGTTCACCTTGATTCCAAAATTGAATTTGGTACACATAAGGCCCGATGTCATCGATGATCTTTTTAAAATTTTGCAAGTCCAGTCGCCCGCGCGGACGCGCCATATCGCCGTTTCCCGAAGGGCACATAGGACACTTGAGATTGCAGATATTGGTAGGCTCAATCATTACGACCGGCGGAATTCCCCAGACAATCGGCTTTTTAAGCGCTTTGGAGATATTCATCGAAAGCAGTATCTTTAGCAAATTCAAAATACGCCGCGGTGTGTGCGCTACCTTAAACACAAACAGCGACCGCAATGCAGCTTTAAACGGCACCACGCTCAGTGTAAGGCGATCCAATATTCCAACTTTCATACGCATTGTCCCAATTCTTCGCCATTCATTTGCTCTTCTTCTTTTTTAATAACTGTTTTTTTCCATGCGCATACAATCGTCCGGAAACCTGCCGAAACGTTTGTCCCGCCTCCTTAAAATGATGTTGTTTTTGATAGATAAAAAACACCCCCACAACGGCCGGAACAATGGCATTAATGACAAAAACCAACAATGCAATACCCACCGCAGCCGCAGCCGGAATGCCATATTGCTTTAACATCACCGCAGCAATTCCTTCGCGCACACCAAGTCCGGAAATGGATACCGGAATTAATCCGGCCCCCCAAATGTAAATGACGGTAAGCAACGTTTGGTCGAAACGAATACGATGTACGTCATTCAGAAGAATATAATATTGGAAAATAAGGCAAACAAAAACCCCCAATGAAAAAAGCAAAGCCTTTAAAAAAATCCGATGATAATTCACTTCTTTTTCTTGAAAACGCCGTAACAAACGCGTACGCGACAAAGCCGGTAAAAACGGATAAACAAGAATTAGCGCGGCCAAAATCCCCCAAAAAATCCAGCGATACTGCGGAAAAAGAAAAGGCAGCCCCCCTAATACCAACAATGTTTTAACATAGGTCTGAAAAAATTTTTCAATGGCGAAAGCCATTACTTTGCCGCTTTTTCGACCAGGTAATAAAAAAATTTTAGAAATTTCGGCATGCCCACCTGGTAAAAGCAAACGGAACGTAAAACCGGCAAAAAAAGAAGGGATCAAATCATTGGTTTTAAAGTCGCTGGATTGTTGCTCAACCAAAAATTTCCACCGCTTGTATTGGACAAAAAGATTCACAACGGCAATGACCAGCACCGCCGTTATGGTTGTCCAGTGAATTGACAACAGCGTTTGCACCATTTTTTGGCGGTTAATGCGGGACAAAATCCAAACCAAAAGTGCAATGCCTACGGAATATTTCAATAAAAAAGTTAATTTTTGCTTGAGCATGGATTTCATTAAGTCGCCGTCTCCGCTTTATCATTAAAGATAACTCATATTACAATTTAGCCATATTTTCTTATTTTTTCCATTGATAGCGTTGCCCCAGCCCCAATATCGTAAAAAAACTGATGTAAAAGGGATAAAATATTTGAAAGAACGGGAAGTAAGGGATGAGAAACTTACGTCGAAATACTTTTGCGGCTTCGGTTAACGTTAAGAATTCCAAAATCAACTTAAGGGCAATAAAGGCCAACCACAGTTTAAAAAAGGATACGGCCAATAGCGGAAAAAGCCATAAATAAGCATAAATTAAAAAAGCAACCAGCGAAAACAAAGAAGTGGCCCATCCTTTACGCAAGGTTTTACTGTTTTTGCGGATTTGCTGATGCCAAAATTGTTTAAAATTTTGCGGAGGTAACGTTTCCACAAAGGTTTGCGGATGAGCGCAAAAAACGATACGACCTTTGCCTTTTTGTCTGAATCGCTCGGTTAAAAACACATCGTCGCCGCTTCGATAATTTTTAAGCGCATCATATCCGCCTATTTGTTGATAAGCGACCCGACGATAGGCCAAATTTCGTCCCACACTGGTAAGCGGAAAGCCATACACCGATGGCGCCGATGCGACTATAACCGAGAATAGGTTATCAAACTGTAAAATCGTATTTAAAAACCCTTTAAAACGCTTTAAAGGCGAATAACCCAAAACCATATCCACATCCGGTTCGAAATAGGCCGTCATATAACGCAGCCATGCGGGTGGTACCACGCAATCGGCATCGGTAGTAAAAATCACTTCACCTTTGGCCCGCGCAATACCCTGACGCAAAGCATGCTTTTTCCCGCTGGCAAAGCCATCGTCGCGGTTAGAACGAATTAACTGCCAATTGTCATGAATTGTGCAATAGCGCTCAATCAAATCGGCCGTGTGATCGGCGGAAGCATCATCAACAAAAATAACCTCGTATTTGTCTTTGGGATAATCCAATTTTTCCAATGCTTCTAAGGTCGGGGTGATGCGTTGCGCTTCGTTGTGCGCCGCGATAATAACGGAAACCGCAGGAAAACTACTTTGCTCTTTAAGCGGTAATTTTTTTAATCCCCAAAAAACGAAATGCAATATGGTCAAATAGGCAAAAACAATGATTAAAAAAAAGAATAAATATGCAAACATTAAAACTCCGTTTTGCGTCGCCTAAAATTTATTTTGGCCTGTTTTGGGTATTTGTCATTTTTCGCTCGAACCTACTTTTTACTTCGATTCATTTTGCAAAGCAAATATTGGCGGCACATCTATCCTGTCAGCGCGATACGAACGCGCGTTTAAACATTCGCTATTTCCCCCGAAAATTCGGCAGGTCAAAAACTTAGCATCGTCTTTACGATGGTTTATCTTATTTTGACTGGTAAGATACGACCGCCCCCACCTTGCGCGTTTCGTTGCGCGCATACAGCATGCCGCAAGCCGCCTGAATATCCCACCCTTTACGATTGCGTACCGTTACGGCGTAAACGCTGTTTTGCACTGCTTCTTCAAAGGTGCGCAGGATGTTTTCCGAAGGAGCCGGGAACTTTTCGTCTTCCGAATTAACCGGAATAATATTAATTTTACAGGGCACCCTGCGCGTAATGCGCACCAATTCCTTGGCATCTTGCGGCGAATCGTTGAACCCGGCAATTAACACATATTCGAAGGTAATGCGTTTACGAGTTTTGCTATAATAATAGCGTGCCGCTTCCATTAAATCCGTTAACGGATATTTTCGGGCAATGGGCATTACCTGTTCCCGTTTTTCCTGAAAAGCGGCATTCAGAGAAATAGCCAAGCGAAAAGGACGTTCTTCATCGGCCATTCGCACAATGCCGGGAATGATGCCGCTGGTGGAAACGGTGATCTTCCGTCTGCTGAAATTAAGCCCCTCTTCGTCGGCAAGAATTTCGGCGGCACGCATAACTTCATCATAATTAAGCATTGGTTCGCCCATACCCATAAATACGATATTGGTGGGCGGCCGTTTGGCCTGTTTACTCATTTGCAGAACCTGTTCTACAATTTCACCGGCATTCAAATCGCGCAACCAGCCCATTTTACCGGTGGCGCAAAAGGTACATCCCAAAGCACAACCTACCTGCGAAGAAATACAAAAGGTTACCCGCCTACCTTCATAAATAATCACGCTTTCGATTTTACGCCCGTCGTCCATTTGCCATAAAAATTTGGTAGTTTCGTCTAACGGCGAACGGATGCGTTCCAATTCCTTAAAAGAACGCAATGTAAAATCTTCGGCTAATTTTTCACGCAGTTTCTTGGAAAGATTGGTAAACTGATCGAAACGCTGGTAACCTTTTTGAAACGCCCCTTGGTAGACCTGTTTTACGCGATAGGCCGGCTCACCGATTTGTTGAAAATATCGTTGCAATTCCGAATGACTTAAATTTAAAAGATTGCGCATAGTACTCCGATAACGCTGTTGTTTGCTCTTGCTTTTAATTGCCTGCTTCAGTAAACTCAAAAACAATTGATTGGCCAATTTACAGAAATGCTTAAGGAATAACAATAGGGATTTCCATGGAAAAAGATGTTCAATTGGCAGAAGCCGTTGCTCGATCCTTTGCAACCATTCGTCAGGCACTAAGCCAAATTATCGTCGGACAAGAAGAAATAATCGAACAATTGCTCATTGCCCTGTTTGCCCGCGGCCATTGTTTGTTGGTTGGCGTACCGGGGCTGGCCAAAACGCTTATCATTCGCACTCTGGGTCAAATTTTGGATCTCCGTTTTTCGCGCATTCAGTTTACTCCGGATTTAATGCCATCGGATATTACCGGTACGGAAATTCTGGAAGAAGACAAATCCACCGGTCAAAAAACGTTCAAATTTGTCAAAGGGCCGATTTTTGCCAATTTAATTTTGGCGGACGAAATTAACCGTACCCCTCCCAAAACCCAATCTGCCTTATTGGAAGCCATGCAAGAATACCGCGTTACCGCTGCCGGGAAAACCTTCGATTTGGATTTGCCGTTTTTTGTTTTGGCCACACAAAATCCCATCGAACAGGAAGGTACCTATCCTCTGCCGGAAGCACAACTGGATCGTTTTATGTTTAGTTTATGGCTGGATTATCCTTCTTTTGCGCAGGAAATCGAAATCGTTAAGCGCACCACCGTAGAAGAACCCCAAAATTTGCAACCGGCAATTCAAAAATCGGAAATACTGGAATTTCAAAAATTGATTCGGCGCGTACCTGTGGCCGATAATGTGGTGGAATTTGCAGTAAAACTGGTTTCGCTTACCCGTCCCGGAAAAGATGCTGACGAAAAAATTAACGAATGGATTCGCTGGGGAGCCGGACCGCGCGCCTCGCAAAATTTGATTCTCGGCGCCAAAGTTCGCGCTTTGCTTTACAAGCGTTTTACCCCGGAAATCGAAGACATCCGCCGCATGGCCTTGCCCGTATTGCGCCACCGTCTGGTAACCTCCTACAGTGCCGAAGCCGAAGGAATAGGAGCAAAAGAGATCGTCGAATATTTATTGGATCGCATGGAACAATAACTTTCCTAAGAGGAAAAATCGTAAAAGGCCAAATTAAATTTCGTTTAACCATATCCAAGGAGCCTGCCATGGGTTTTAAGGCATTCGTTTCCTGGCTGTTCGTCTTATTTTTCTTTGTTCAGGCACACCCACAAGTCCGGCTTACGACCAGCGACCAAACTATCGTACTACAAAATCGCGAAATTTCCCTGATTATCACGCTGAACAACCATCGCCTTCATAGCGAATTGATCACAGCCAAAAACAAAACGTTGTTTAAAGGTCAACGTCCTTCCTTTAAGATAACGGACAATTTTGCCCTTGATATCAATTGGACCGGTTGGCACGCGCCGCACAAAACCGATAATGCCGATAATCCTACCCTGCTTACGGCAAAAGATTTTCGCTTCGTTTCGCTTGCCCGCAAAAATCTGAAAAACGGCGGCAAACTTCTGCAACTTTATTTAAGCGGTCTGAATTCTCCCTTGCAGGTTCGCATTACCTACCGTTTGATGCCGGGACAATTTTGGTTTGGCAAACAAATTGCCGTGCGCGATACGATTTTCGGTTACCACTTTTTACGCCGCGCTTTTCCCATTTACGGCCATATTTCCTTTGCCGGTAAAATCCTAAAAAAAGGCGGCTTCGGTCAACCTGTCGTTTTACGCACGTCAAATGGCAGTCTGTTTTTCGGCACGGAGTATCCGGCGGCACATAATACGATCGTCTCAACGGGAACTTCCGCCGTTTTGATAACAGGCGGTACGGAAGTCGGGCAAAAAATCGAACGCCCGTGGATTAAAATTCCTGCTGCGGTTACAGGCTTAATGCCAGCACATTACGAGCGTTTATGGTTCGATCGTTATTTGCAATCGCAACGTGTTCAGCCTTTGCGCCCCTATGTTTTGTACAATAGTTGGTACGATCTGCGTTCGCCTGCCTTTAAAAACATCCCCCCAAAAAACATCATGAACGAAACCAACATCATGCGCATTATCGATTTGATCGAACAAAATTTTGTGCGTAAAAACGGCATTCATTTGGACGCTTTTGTACTGGATGACGGCTGGGACGTGTATGCCAGCGATTGGGTTTTACGCCCGAAACAATTTCCGCACGGTTTAAAACCGATCGCCCGACGTTTAAAAAAACTCAATACCTCCCTCGGATTGTGGTTTGGCCCGACCGGCGGCTACTCGTTCCGCATGCAACGAATTCGATGGATGGGCGCACACGGATACGAAGTAATTGCCAAAAACTCAGATCGCAATCATGCCATGATGTGCATTGCCGGTAAACACTACAGTCAACTTTTGAAAAAACGTACCACTCATTTTGTCAAAAACGATGGCGTAGCCTTTTTTAAATGGGACGGCATTCAATTTTCTTGCAGCGAAGCGGATCACGGACATCCCATCGGTCTTTATTCACGCCGAGCCGTCATGGATACGGTTATTTCTCTTTGTCAGGCCGTACGCCACGCCAATCCCAACGTTTTTCTGAACATTACTTCCGGCACTTGGCTTAGCCCTTGGTGGGTTAAATATGCCAATCAAATTTGGATGGGCGGAGGCGACTACGGTTATTCCGATGTACCCTCCATAAGTCGCCGCGATGCGGCCATGACCTATCGCGACATCACCTTGTTTCAGGATATGCGCGTGCATAAATTTTGGTTTCCCATTGCCAATTTAATGACGCACGGCATTATTAAGGGCCAACTGCAAAAATTAGGCGGGGAACAGGAACCTATCGAAAAATTTACGAATAACGCCTTGCTCTATTTTGCCCGCGGGGTTTCCATGTGGGAGCTGTACATTTCGCCCGATATTTTAAGCACGGCTGAATGGAAGGCTATTGGCCGATCGCTTCGCTGGGCGCGGCACAACTTTAATATTCTCAAACACACTTTTGTAATTGGCGGGAACCCCGCAAAAGATTCGGTTTATGCCTACGTGCATTTTAACGGATCGCAAGGTATTGTGGCTGCTCGCAATCCGGTAATTACACCGCAAACCGTTCGCATTCCGCTGAGCGATACGCTGGGACTCGATGCCAATGCCCGTAATCTGGTTTTGGAGCAAGTTTATCCGTATCGATGGATTTCGCCCGTCTTATATGCTGCCGGTGAGGAAATTCCCTTAAAAATCGATGGATATCAACTGCGCGTGTATCGAATTTTTCCCTTGCGGCAAGCCCGGCGACCGCTTCCGGCAAATATCATTTTTCGCGGAGAGAAGAAAAATAATCGGCAATACGAAGTGCACGCTTTTGCCGCCACGGGCGAACTGCGCATGCTCAATCCCTCTTTTTCCAGAGCCATGTTCGCCCCCGGCAAAAAAGCCGAGCACATTCGTCTGAACATACCGCCTATCGATTCATTACACGCATTGCAAACCCTTCGCATTCGTCGACAAAAGCAAGGGATTACCATAGATGTGCAGCTTACACCGAAAACCAAAGCAACTGTGGCCTTGTTATTGCAAAAAAAGACAACTGATTCGCCTAAGCAATTACCCGAAACCGAGCTGCGCCTGAACGGGCACAAGATACGGGCAAAAGTGGAACAAGAAGGCGGCAAATGGGCCTGGCTCAAAGTTCCGCTGAACACGCAAAATACACATTTTGAATTTACTTTGAAAAACAGCACAAAAAACGACTGGGCTGGTACGGTGGACGTATGGCTTTTGGCCGATATTCCTGTGCCCGATAACGTTTTTGTCTTTGAAACCAAAAAATCGGTGCAAGCCGAAATTCTTCCGCCACTTCCCCGCGCCGACACCGTATTGCACAAAAATAGCCACTTGGCCAAATTCCTTTTTGAACACGGAATGTTAAAACAAAAACCTGCGGGAAAAAAGTAAAACAACACCCCTACTTACGCCGTAAAATAAAAAAAGGCTCTGCCAGGCACAAACCCGACAGAGCCTTTTCCTAATACAAACCGATCTTAAACGGCGACTTCTTCCACACCCAAAACTTCTTTGATTGCCTGCTTTAATGTGTCTTTGGGCAATGCGCCAACCGCCATTTGCGGACGATCGTTCATGGGTACGAACAAAATGGAAGGTATGCTACGAATACCGAAAATAGCTGCCAATTCCTGTTCTGCTTCGGTATCTACTTTGTAAAAATGAATCTTGCCTTCATATTCCTTGGACAATTCTTCCAAAATCGGCGAAACAATTTTACAAGGCTGACACCAGTCCGCATAAAAATCGATCACACAAGGCAAATCGCCTTCATATTTCCATTCCTGATTTTGTTCGTAATTGAAAACTTTTTTAAGAAAATCTTGCTTGGTTAAATGTTGCATTCAGAAAACTCCTTTTAATTGTACGTTTTTTACCTTTAACGTTTTTGGTTGTTTTTTTATTTCAACTTCCGGTCTTTTATTCGATGATTTTTCAGAGCGAAAGATACGAAAAAAAATCAATCCGTAATTTTGTGAACGGCCTGTACTTCACCATATATACCGCGCGCACAAAACTTCAAACTACCGCTTCATCGTAAGTATAGCAAATTCTGGTGCAAGCGTTTGTTAAATGTCTCCCCTTGCCATTATTAGAAATCACTTTATTACAATTAATTACCTGCTTTCAGAAACTACGAAAACTATGGATTGTTTATGTAGTTTTTTTATTTAAACTATACCTTTTTATTTTTCTAAAAACTTTTCGATAATAAAATTATAATTCAATGAGAAAAACTGGTTCTTCTTTATCTGGGCGTAAATGATTCCCCCAATTGCAGAAATCAGAAATTTTCTTTAGATTGTCCAATAATGTAGAATTTAGTGAATTTGTGAATCAATATCCGGCTCTAAATTATTATCTTCCTTAAACTTTTTAATTTCTGTTGTAAGGGCAGCCATTTTAATCTCCGTTAAACGCTTCCCTTAACACCGTCTGCATAAGCTGCTCGGCCTGCGCTTTGCTTTTTTTGACCTGTTCTTCCAGTACGTCGATTTTAGCCATTAGCACATCCACTTTATCAACAATAACTTGTTGTTCTGCAAGGGGGGGAAGAGGAAAAGGGTTTTCTGAAATATATGATTTTGGTACTCTCTTTTGCCCAGCCGTTCCTGTCATTTTCATTTCACCCTCAAGTAAAAATTTAGGTGTTTTAAAATAAATTAATACGTAATTTGGATTGAGAAATTTAGTATTGCACCTAAAAACATGTAACTCTGTAGTACCAGCGCCATAACCATTTATTAGATTACGTGCAACTACCGATTTACCATTTTCAAAACTTGGTGTTATTTTTGCGATAAGAACATCATCATTTCGGTAATGAGTAAAACCAGATTTAACCTTTTCCCATTTTCTCTTTTCGAATTTTATTTCTTTACCATATTCAACTGGTATCAGATTCATCGGAGAAAAAGAAACCACTATTTCATCGGAAATGTGATTTCTTGGATTAATTAACCCTAAATCCAGTAAACGCGACCACACCCACCCATCCGGCAGGTCAAACGGCTTTTCGTCTTCGCTGATGGGCGGCAATTCTTTAAATTTCTTCGTGCCCTTTGTGTCCTTCGTGAGCTTTTCCTTCTCGGCTTTTATTTTTTCCAGCAAGCGGGCAGCGTGGTTTTCGCCGGAAATCAGTTCGGGATGCTGTTCACGCCATGCGGCGGTGAGCTTGCCTTCCACCGCTTCCTGTAAAATGGCCTGGCGCAGTTGCTTTAGTATGGATTGTTGACGATCTATTTCGTTATTAAGTTCATCAATTTCATTTTCTATTCGTTTGAAAAAGCTAACTATCGATTTTTGAGTATCAAGATCCGGTAAATCTATTTTTAAAGGGAGAAGATGCTTTGGCTTGATTTCTGTCTTTATACCACCTTTAACCTGATCTTTTAAAAGTTGAATAAACTTTGGGCTTTTTAAAAATCGCTTAAAATATTCAACATCAATTTTTTTATTATCAAACTGATATGACGAATAATGAATCGTAGCAGTAATATCGTCATCACCTTCATAAACAGCTAAAGCGCCTTTTGCCACATTTATTCCAGAGATAACAAGATCACCTTTTTTAGCTATGATCATATCGGTTTTTGACGATTTAGTAGAAAAATGCATTTTGCCAGAAAAATCAATTTTATCCAATCTTTTTAAATTGGCAACAGCCGGATCATTTGGTTTATATCTTCCAACACGCTCTGTAAGAAATTCACTAACTTGAATCTTTTTCCTGCTAGCCATTATTTAACTCACTCTTCAACTGTTCCAATAATGTACCGCTTTTTAGAAAGGATTCATGCAGCATTTCCAGCAATTCGGCGCTGGTGTAGGTTTGTTCTTCTTCGGCAATATGCGGATTTTTGATATCCAGATTGTAACCATTTTTAATAATTTCTTCAACGGGAACTTTCCAAGCCTGCTTATTTTCTTCCCGGTTGTTCCACCACTGTTTCAGGCTTTCAAATTCCTCTTTGCGGATCGGTTTGGTTTTGGAATAGGCTTTGTAACCTTCTGGCAATTTGTGTTCCCAGTACCAGATTAGTTTGGTCGGTTTGCCTTTTTCAAAAAAGAGCAAATTGGTAGCCACGCTGGCGTAAGGTTGAAAAACAGAATTGGGTAAACGCACAATGGTGTGCACATTGCAGGTTTCCAGAAAATGCTGCCGGATGCGCTGCTTTACGCCGTCGCCAGTCAACGAACCGTCCGGTAAAATAATGGCTGCCCGTCCGCCTTCTTTTAAATAGCGAATCATCAAAACCAGAAACAAGTCGGCGCTTTCGGTAGTACGGAAACTTTGCGGGAAATTGGTTTCCACGCCGTCGGTTACGGACGCGCCAAACGGCGGATTGGCCAAAATCACATCCACACGGTCTTTCTGACCAATGCTGGTATATTCACGGTTCAGGCTGTCGGTGTAATCAACATTGGGTACTTCAATATCGTGCAAAATGAGATTTGTAACCGCAAGCATAAACGGCAGTGGCTTTAATTCCATACCGTGGATAGTTTCTTCCAGTGTCTTTAAATCTTCCACTGTTTTTACATCCTGGTTGCGGCGGATATTTTCGATAGCGCTGGTTAAAAAGCCGCCGGTACCGCAGGCCGGATCAAGCACTTTTTCGCCCAAACGCGGATTGATCATTTCGGTCATAAATTCGGTTAAAGCGCGGGGCGTGTAAAACTCACCGTAATTTCCGGCGCTCTGCAAGTCCTTCAAAATGGTTTCGTAAATATCGCCAAAAAGATGACGATCTTCGGAACTGTTAAAATCAATCTCATTGAGCTTGTTAATCACCTGACGGATTACGGTGCCATTTTTCATATAATTATTGGTGCCGGAAAAGATTTCGCGTACAATCAACGCCCGTTTATTACCGTTACTAACATCAAGATTCTTCAAAGTTGGGAACAGGGTATTGTCGATAAATTCCTGTAATTCGCTGCCAGTCATGCCTTCATCATCCGCCGCCCAATTGCGCCATTGGATATTTTCAGGGATTGGAGATTTATAATTTTCCCGCAAAAGTTCAAGTTCTTGGTCTTTGTCATCTAAAATTTTTAGAAAAATCATCCAGCCAAGTTGCTCAATACGTTGGGCATCGCCGGAAACACCGGGATCTTTGCGCATGATGTTTTGAAGTGTTTTAATGATGTTGCCAATGTTTTTCATAATTTTTCTCTCTCACAATGTTCACAAAGGGCACAAAGGAGTAATTATTCTATTGTTCCATTTATGACTCGTTTTAAACCGTTCTTCAATAAAGATTCATTGAAATTTATCAATAAACCCAATTTACAATTTGTCAACTTTAAATAAGTTAACAATTGCTTAAAATGAACATCTTCTAATTTTCTTACTGATTTAATTTCAATAATTACCTTTTGATTGACAATGATATCTGCTCGGAATCCTTTATCGAAATATATTCCTTCGTATATAACAGGTATTTCTTTTTCTGCTACAACATCCAAACCCGATTTTTTTAACTCATAAATTAAAGCCCCTTGATAAACAGATTCAAGCAAACCAGGCCCTAAGGCTTTGTGAACTTTTAATGACTTTTCAACAACAATTTTTGAAATCTCATTCTCGTTCATTTTTGTCTCTCACTATGTTCACTAAGAACACAAAGATATTTTATTTTCATATTTTTAACCTTATTTAAAATATTTACATTAGCTATGCCTTTTTTTATCTCTCACTTCATGTATCATAAACACAACTTTATTTTAAAATTGTCCTTTGTGCCCTTTGTGAACATTGTGAGACTTCTAAGCTGCTTCCTTATACAAAAGCGTTTCCAATTCTTTAATCATTTTTAATAGCCGTCTTTTCCACCAAATAT